>ERZ761602.488-NODE-488-length-86311-cov-7.142112_pt1 | contig 86311 bp, 85 predicted proteins | sample MGYA00512165_ERZ761602 | MGnify/ENA primary metagenome ERZ761602 (study PRJEB28899, sample SAMN02445085) | bioreactor sludge metagenome | biome: EBPR sludge; isolation source: Thorneside wastewater treatment plant | place: Australia: Brisbane, Thorneside Wastewater...
TGGGGAGGATTGAACTCCCGACCTCAGCCTTACCAAGGATGCGCTCTACCACTGAGCTACAGCAGCACACCATTCCGCTTGGGGTCCGGTTACGGCGGGCCGTCCGGACAGGGGCGCGCTATTGGCGGTGCGCCCTTGCTTTGTCAAGCCGAACCCTGATAGCGGGCGGATATTGCCGATGCGTGAAGATCAGCCCCCCTCTCCGCCCCGCGAATTGACCCGCGAGGAACGCCTGGCCGCCAAGCTGCGCGAGAACTTGCACCGCCGCAAGCGGCAGGCCCGCGCCCTGGGCGCGCAGGTCCTTCCCAAAGAGGGTCCGAGCAGCTAGGGGCCAGCCTTTCCCTGCTTAGAAGGAGTAGCGCCGTGCCCCGCCTGATCCTCGTTCGCCACGGTCAGAGCCAGTGGAACCTGGAAAACCGCTTCACCGGCTGGTGGGATGTGGACCTGACCGACAAGGGCGTAGCCGAAGCGATTGCCGCGGGCGAACTGCTCAAGGCCAAGGGCATGCTGCCGACGCTGGCCTTCACCTCGTTCCAGACCCGCGCGATCCGCACGCTGCACTTTGCCCTGGAAGCGGCCGGGCGGCTGTGGATCCCGGAAACCAAGGACTGGCGCCTTAACGAGCGGCACTATGGCGGCCTGACCGGGCTCGACAAGGCCGAGACGGCCGCCAAGCACGGCGAGGAGCAGGTCAAGATCTGGCGCCGCAGTTTCGACACCCCGCCGCCCGTGCTGGAAGACGGCAGCGAGTTCGATCTGAAGGCCGATCCGCGCTATGCCGGGATCCCGATCCCTTCGACCGAAAGCCTGAAGGACACGATCGCGCGCGTCCTGCCCTATTACGAGGCCAACATTGCCCCGGCTCTGCGGGCCGGGGAAGTGGTGCTGGTGGCCGCGCACGGCAATTCGCTGCGGGCACTGGTCAAACATCTGTCGGGCATTTCCGATGCGGAGATCACGGGCCTGGAGATTCCCACCGGCCAACCGATCGTCTACGAGCTGGACGACAATCTTGCGGCGCTGGAGCGCTATTACCTGTCGGAGCGGTAAGCATGGCCAATCCCCCTGTTGCCATCATCATGGGCAGCCAGTCCGACTGGCCGACCATGAAGTGCGCCGCCGATGCGCTGGACAAGCTGGGGGTAGCCTACGATGCCCGGATCGTCTCCGCGCACCGGACCCCGGAACGGCTGGTCGCCTTTGCCCAGGGCGCGGCGGACGAAGGCTTCAAGGTAATCATCGCCGGAGCCGGCGGTGCGGCCCACCTGCCGGGCATGGTCGCCAGCATGACCCATCTGCCGGTGCTGGGCGTCCCGGTCCAGTCCAAGGCGCTGTCCGGGCAGGACAGCCTGCTCTCGATCGTGCAGATGCCCGCCGGAATCCCGGTCGGCACTCTGGCCATCGGCGAGGCCGGGGCGACCAATGCCGGCCTGCTGGCCGCCGCGATCCTCGGCACCACCGACGAAGCGCTGGCTGGCCGTCTCAAGGACTATCGCGCCGCGCAAAGCGCCGGCGTGGCCGAGCGACCGAGCTGAGCGCGATGATGATTCCCCCCGGCGAAACCATCGGCATTCTGGGCGGCGGACAGCTGGGGCGAATGCTGGCCAAAGCTGCAGCACAGCTGGGTTACCGGGTCCATGTCTTTGCGCCGGAGGCCGATTCGGTGGCCGCCGAGGTCTGCGCACGGTTCACCTGCGCCCCGTGGGACGATAGCCGCGCCTTGGCCGAATTCGCCGCCGATTGCGCCGTGGTGACCTATGAGTTCGAGAATGTGCCGGTCGCTCCGCTGAAAGCGCTGGGTAACGTGCCGCTGCACCCCAACGCCCGCGCGCTGGAAGTGGCGCAGGACCGGCTGAACGAAAAGGAATTCGTCGAGACGCTGGGCGGCCGGACCGCGCCCTACATGGCGGTCGACACCCGCGAGGACCTGGACGAGGCGCTGGTCCGGATCGGATCGCCCGGCATCCTCAAGACCCGGCGCGAAGGCTATGACGGCAAGGGCCAGTGGCGGATCAGCTATGATCACGAGGCCGAAGGCGTATCGCTGTCCGGGCAGGCCATGGTGTTCGAAGGGCTGGTCCGGTTCAGCGCGGAATTCAGCGTGATCCTGGCCCGCGGGCAGGACGGATCGGTAGTGTTCTGGGACAGCGCCGAAAATGTTCACGAACACGGCATTCTGGCCCGTTCGACCGCTCCGGCCAGCGCGGCCGTGCTGGCCCAGGTGGATGAGGCGCGGGCCTTGGCGAAAAAGGTTGCCGACGCTCTGGGCTATGTCGGCGTGGCGGCGTTCGAATTCTTCGCGACCGAGCAGGGCCCAGTGTTCAACGAGATGGCCCCCCGGGTCCACAATTCTGGGCATTGGACCATCGAAGGTGCGGTGACCAGCCAGTTCGAGAACCACATCCGCGCGATCTGCGGCCTGCCGCTGGGCGACACGCGCCTTGCCGCGACCCGGGTGGAGATGCGCAACGTGATCGGCGATGCCGCCGAAGACTGGGCCGAGGTCCTGTCCGATCCGGCCAACCACCTGCACCTTTACGGCAAGGCCGCCGCCCGGCCGGGGCGCAAGATGGGCCACGTCACCCGGCTGATCTTCTGAGCATCATGGACCGGCCCGAAATCGTCCTGGTGGTGGCCGTGGCCGACAACGGCGTGATCGGATCCGAAGGAACCATGCCCTGGCACCTCCCGGCCGACCTGCGCCGGTTCAAGGCGCTGACCATGGGCAAGCCGATGATCATGGGCCGAAAGACCTTTGAATCGCTGCCCGGCCTGCTGCCCGGCCGCCGCCATATTGTCCTGACCCGCGCTCCGGGATGGGCCGAGGAAGGGGCTGAACGGGCCGATTCGCCGCAGCAGGCCCTGGTGCTGGCCAACGCCCCGCACATCGCCGTGGTCGGCGGAGCAGAGATCTATCGCCAGTTCCTGCCCATGGCTGACCGGATCGAATGGACCGAGATCCACGCCGCGCCGCCGGGCGATACCCACTTCCCCGAATTCGACCGGAGCCAATGGCAGGAGGTGTTCCGTGAGACTCACCCCGCCGAAGGAGAGCGGCCGGGGTTTGATTTCGTCACGCTGCTGCGTAAACCGGAATCAAGGCAGGACTGCCGGAAGGGGGAGTGATCATGCGCAAGCGGTTCTGGATTCCGGCGGCGGCCTTGGCCGTGGCGGCCATCGGCTTCTTCGGTGTGGCCCCGGGCTACCTCGAGGCGAGCATGAACCGGGTCGACGGCAAGGAACTGATCAAGGTCAGCCCCGAGGCCGAGGCCTTGCATCAGAGCCTGCTGATCGTCGATCTGCATTCCGATACCCTGATGTGGAAGCGCAATCTGCTCGATCCCGCCAATCGCGGCCATCAGGACCTGCCGCGCCTGCAGGCCGGCAATGTTGCGCTGCAGGTGTTCTCTTCTGTCACCAAGACCCCGCGCGGACAGAACTACGATTCCAACAGCGGTGATACCGACAATATCACCCCGCTGGTGATCGCCCAGCTGCAGCCGCGCAAGACCTGGTCTTCGTTGCTGGAACGCTCGCTGTTTCACGCCGAGAAGCTCGACCGGGCCGTGGCCGGGGCCGAAGGCGGATTGCTGAAAGTCAGCGACGAGGCCAGCTTTGACCGGCTGCTGGCCGCGCACAAGCCCGGCGGGACCGTTGGCGCAATGCTGTCGATCGAGGGGCTGCAGAACCTGGAAGGCAAGCTGGAAAACCTCGACAGGCTTTACGCCGCCGGTTTCCGCATGGCCGGGCTGGTCCACTTCTATGACAACGACGTCGCCGGATCGCTCCACGGGGTGAACAAGGGCGGACTGACTCCGTTCGGGCGGAAGGTGATGGGCCGGATGGAAGAGATCGGCATGATCGTTGACATCGCCCATTGCAGCCACCAGTGCGTGGCCGAGATCCTCGCCACGGCACGCCGCCCGGTGGTGTCGAGCCATGGCGGAGTCCAGGCGGTGTGCAAGGTCAACCGCAACCTTTCGGACGACGAGATCCGGGGCGTGGCCCGCACCGGCGGGGTGATCGGCATCGGCTATTGGGACGCCGCGATCTGCGATACGTCCCCACGCGCCATTGCCAAGGCGATCCGCCATGTCCGCGATCTGGTCGGGATCGACTATGTTGGCCTTGGCAGCGATTACGATGGCGGCACGACGGTGCGGTTCGATACGTCACACCTGGTCCAGATCACCCAGGCGTTGATGGATGAAGGATTCACCGCTGCCGAGATTCGCGCGGTGATGGGCGGCAATGCCCTGCGCCTGATCCGCGCCGGAATCGTGCCGATGAGCCCGGCACAGCTGGAGCAGAAGCGCGCGTCATGACGATCCCGCGGCTCGATGCGCGAGCACCCATGCCTGAATCCTTGCGCGGCGCGATCATTGCGCTGGGCAATTTCGACGGGTTTCACCGCGGCCACCAGGCCGTGGCGGGCGAAGCGATTGCCTGGGCGCGGGCCGAGGGGCGCCCGGCAATCATCGCCACTTTCGATCCGCATCCGGTGCGCTTCTTTGCTCCCGATGCCGCGCCGTTCCGGCTGACCACGCTGGATCAGCGGCAGGAACTGTTCGCGACGGCGGGGGCCGATGCCATGCTGGTCTTCGCCTTTGATGCGGAGCTGGCCGCCACCACGGCGGACGGCTTTGTCCGCGATCTGCTGGTCGGCCGGCTGGGCGCGGCCGGAGTGGTGACCGGCGAGGACTTCACTTTCGGCAAGGGCCGGGGCGGCAACGTGACGGTGCTGAAGGAACTGGGCGCCGAGCTCGGCATGGCCGCCCGCGCGGTCGGTCCGGTCAGCGAAGAAGGCGCGGTCGTTTCCTCCAGCCGGATCCGCGATGCGCTGAAAAGCGGGGACTGCGGGCTGGCCACCCATCTGCTCACCCGGCCCTTCGCGATCCGCGGCGTGGTGGAGCATGGCGCCAAGCTGGGCCGCAGCATCGGCTATCCCACTGCCAACCTCAAACTCGGAACCTATCTGCGCCCGGCCTACGGGATCTATGCAGTCACCGGCCTGTTGCCCGATGGTCGACTGGTGCACGGTGCGGCCAACCTCGGAATCCGCCCCAGTTTCGATCCGCCGATCGAGCTACTGGAGCCGTTTTTCTTCGACTTTTCAGGCGATCTCTATGGACAGGAGATCGAAGTTGCGCTCCACCACTACCTCCGGCCCGAAGCGAAGTTCGACAGTCTTGACGCGCTGACGGCCCAAATGGAAGCGGACTGCCTGCGGGCACGCTCGCTCTTGGAGGGGGCATCGGGTGAAGCCGTGGATCTACTGGACCCTTAACGGACTGGGGCTGACGCTGGTCGGCGTATTCGTGGCCAATGCCAGCTGGCTGGCTCCGGCCCCGCGCGGCCACATGAAGCTGATTGCCCACGGCGGGACCGACCAGCAGTTTGATCATCGCGGCGTCGACGATGCGACCTGCACCGCCCAGCGGATCGAGCCACCGGTCCATGACTTTCTGGAAAACACCATCAGCGGCCTGCAGCAGGCCGACCGGCTGGGAGCCAACATGGTCCAGGTCAACGTCGCCGCCACTGGCGATGGGCAGCTGGTGCTGTTTTCCGACTGGACGCTGGATTGCCGCACCGACGGCAAGGGCCCGGTCCGCAAGGCCACGCTGGAGCAGGTCCAGGCGCTCGATCCCGGCTATGGTTATACCGCGGATGGCGGCAAGACCTTCCCGCTGCGCGGCCTGCCCACTTCGCGCATCCCGACGGTGGAAGAAGCGGTCCGCTATCTTCCCGACGTGCCGATCGTGTTCAATCTCAACAGCCGCAACCCGGCCGATGCCGAACTGCTGGTCAAGGTGCTGAAAGGCACCGGCCGCAATGTCGAGAAGCTGGGCGACGGCTTTTCCGGCAACGAACAGGTTCTGGCCCCGCTGCGCCAGGCCTTTCCCAAGGCCTGGTTCCTGTCCCAGCAGCGCGTCCGGGAATGCACCGTCCGCTATCTCGCCATGGGCTGGTTCACCCTGGTGCCCGATGCCTGCAAGGGCGGCGCGATCATGGTGCCGCAGAATTACCAGTGGGCCTTCCCCGGCTGGCCCGACCGGATGATCGCGCGGATGAAGGATGCCAATGTCCGCATCGTGCTGAGAGCACCGACCGGTGACGGGCAGACCCCGGTCGGCCTGGACCTGCCCGAACAGATGGCGGACATCCCGGCCAGCTACACCGGCTATGTCTGGGTGGATGATATCTGGACCATCGGCCCGGCCCTGCAACCCGCCGCCAACCGCCGCACGCCCGAACAGGAAGCGGCGGTGCAGAAGGCGTGGGAACAGCGCCGCAAGGCCCGCGGCCTGCCCGAACCGCGGGTGCGCTGATCCCCGCAACGCGAAAATTGCGCAAAGCGGCGGCTGCGGCTAAGGCCCCGCAGCTATGACCGAACAGCGCGATCTCAAAGACACCGTCTTCCTGCCGAAGACCGATTTCCCGATGAAGGCCGGCCTGCCCCAGAAGGAGCCGGGCATTCTGGCGCGCTGGAACGAGATTGGCCTCTACCGCAAGCTGCGCGAGGCCCGCGCGGGCCGTGACAAGTTCATCCTGCACGATGGCCCGCCCTATGCCAATGGCGACATGCACATCGGCCATGCGCTGAACCATATCCTCAAGGACATGGTCTGCCGCACCCAGAACCTGAAGGGCCTGGATGCGCCCTACGTTCCGGGCTGGGACTGCCACGGCCTGCCGATCGAATGGAAGATCGAGGAACAGTACCGCAAGAAGAAGCTGGACAAGGACGCGGTCGACCCGGTCGAATTCCGCGCTGAATGCCGCGCCTATGCCCAGAACTGGGTCAACACCCAGCGCGAACAGCTGAAGCGCCTGGGCATCATGGGGGACTGGGACAATCCCTATCTGACCATGGACCCCGAGGCCGAAGGCACCATCGTGGCCGAACTCCTGAAGTTCGCCGAAACCGGCATGCTCTATCGCGGGGCCAAGCCGGTGATGTGGTCGCCGGTCGAAAAGACCGCGCTGGCCGAAGCCGAGGTGGAGTACGAGGACATCACCTCGACCCAGATCGACGTGGCGTTTGAGATCACGGAATCGCCTGAAGTTCCTGCGCTCAAGGGCGCATTTGCGGTGATCTGGACCACGACACCTTGGACCATTCCGACCAATCAGGCGATCGCGTATAATCCCGCATTTGAACAGATCAGCTACGAGGCCTGCTATGGCGTCTTTGCTGCATCGGACGGCCGACGCTATGTTCTTTCCCAAGCGCTGGCGCCGGCTTTCTCGGCACGGGCTGGACTTGAACTGAGGCTCGAAACAGCTCTGTCCGACGTTGCCTTGAAAGGGGCTGTCGCCCGCCACCCGATGCACCACCTCGGCGGGTTCTTCGCCAAGCCGCGGCCGTTCCTGCCGGGTGACTTCGTCACCACCGACAGCGGCACGGGGCTGGTTCACATGGCGCCGGACCACGGCGAGGATGACTTCCTGCTGTGCAAGGAGCACGGGATCGAGCCGGTCTTTGCGGTCGAGGGCGACGGCAAGTACCGCGAGGACTGGGCCTGGCTGGGCGGTCAGGGATCGGTCATCAATCCCAAGTTCAACGCGCCCGACGGGCCGATCTGCGAAGCGCTGCGTGAAACCGGCTGCCTGCTGGCCGCCAGTGCGGATTACCAGCATTCCTACCCGCACTCGTGGCGGTCCAAGGCCAAGGTGATCTTCCGCTGCACGCCGCAGTGGTTCGTGCCGATGGACAAGCCGATGGTCCACCTGCCGGCCAAGACTCCGGCCGAAAAGGGCTGGGAGAACGAGGGCGGCGCGATCGATCCGGCCGACGAGGCCCGCTGCGCCTCACCCACCCTGCGCGAAGCCGCGATGCAGGCGATTGCCGAGACCCGCTTCGTGCCCGACAAGGGCCGCAACCGGATCGGCTCGATGGTCGAAGGGCGGCCTGACTGGGTCCTCTCACGCCAGCGCGCCTGGGGCGTGCCGATCACATTGTTCGTGGACCGCAAGACCGGCCAGTACCTCAATGATCCCGCCGTCAACGCCCGGATCGTCACTGCGGTGAAGGCCGCAGGCGTCGATGCCTGGTCCGATGAACGCGCGCAGGAATACCTCGGCGCCGATTACCGGCTGGAGGATTACGAACGGGTCACCGACATTCTCGACGTGTGGTTCGATTCCGGCTCTACCCACGCCTTCGTGCTGGAAAGCGGGCGCTGGCCGGACCTTGAGCGCCCGGAAGGATACACCGGCCCGCGCGCCGACCTCTATCTGGAAGGCAGCGACCAGCATCGCGGCTGGTTCCAGTCCAGCCTGCTGGAAGCCTGCGCCACCCGCGGCCACGCGCCTTACCGGCAGGTCCTGACCCACGGCTTCACCATGGATGCCAAGGGCCTGAAGATGTCGAAGTCGCTCGGCAACACCATCGACCCGCTGAAGGTGATGGAAAACTATGGCGCGGACATCATCCGGCTGTGGGCGCTGTCGGTCGATTTCACCGAGGACCACCGGATCGGCGACGAAATCCTGAAGGGTGTGGCCGACCAGTACCGCAAGCTGCGCAACACCTTCCGCTATCTGCTGGGCGCGCTTGACGGCTTTACGGAGGCGGAGCGGGTCGAGGTGGCGGCAATGCCGGAACTGGAGCGCTATGTCCTGGCGCTGCTCGGCAAGCTCGACGCCACCCTGAAGCAGGCTGTCGAGGACTATGACTTCAACACCTATGTCCGCGCGCTGAGCGATTTCTGCAATGAGGACCTTTCGGCCTTCTTCTTCGATATCCGGAAGGACTGCCTCTATTGCGACGCGGCCACGGACCCGAAGCGGATGGCCTACCGCACGGTGCTCGACACCCTGTTCCACGCCCTGATCCGCTACGCCGCCCCGGTGCTGGTGTTCACGGCGGAAGAAGTCTGGGGGACGCGCTATCCCGAGGGTGGCAGCGTGCATCTGCTGGAGTGGCCAGTCGTGCCAGCGGCCGAGGTGGACATGGCCAAGTGGAGCGGACTGCGCGAACTGCGGGCGTCCGTGACCGAAGCCATCGAGCCGCTGCGGCGCGAAAAGGTGATCGGCTCGGGGCTTGAAGCCGAAGTTACGCTGTCCGACATCGCGGGCGTCCTGGGAGATTACCGCGACGACAAGATGCTGGCGGAGTTGTTCATCACCGCAGAGGTCAAGTTCACTCAAGGCACCGAGCCGCCAGCAATCACCCGCACCGCCCACCACAAGTGTGGCCGCTGCTGGCGGCACCTGCCGGACGTGACCGAGGACGGCGCGCTTTGTTCACGCTGCGATCAGGTCGTTGCTGGCATGGACGGCGCCGCATGAGCCTTTTCACCGCCCGCCCCCGCCTGACCGGCCTGTCGCTGGCCGCGCTGATCTTTGTGGTCGATCAATGGCTGAAGGATCTGGTGCAGGGGCCGCTCGGCCTGCTGAACGAGGGCGACAATCTGCACCTGCTGCCGTTCTTCGATCTCACCCGGGTCCACAATTACGGCGTTTCGCTGGGCATGCTGACCGCCACTTCGGCGGAAACGCGCTGGGGGCTGGTGGCGCTGACCGCCGGCATTGCGGGAATCGTGTTCATCTGGCTGCTGCGCGAGAAGGTGCTGGGCGAAATCGTGCCGCTGGGCATGATCCTGGGCGGCGCGCTGGGCAACATCGTCGATCGCTGGTCCTACGGCTATGTGCTGGACTATGCCGATTTCCACATCGGCAGCTTCCGCCCGTTCCTGGTGTTCAACCTGGCCGATGCGGCAATCACCATCGGCGTCGTGATAATCCTTGCCCGCAGCTTCCTGATCCGCGAAAAGAGCGGCGACCAACCGGCGGGCGCGCCCGCTACGGAGACGAATGACCATGCGTAAAGCCCAAGCCCTGATCGCCCTTACCGGCAGCGCCCTGCTGCTGACCGCCTGCGGCGGCGGCGGGCTGTTCAACCGTCAGCGTCCGGACGAGTTTGCCGTCCAGCGCCAGGCCCCGCTGGTGGTGCCGCCCGATTTCGCGCTGGTGCCCCCGGCCCCCGGCGCTCCGCGTCCGACCGAGCAGAGCACCGCCGCCCAGGCCCAGTCCGCGCTGTTCGGCCCGCCGCAGGCCCGCTCGGGCGTGGAAACCACCGTCGGCCAGCGCGCCGGGCAGGCCGCCCCGTCGATCCGTTCGACCGTGGGCGATCCGGCGACCCAGTCGGTCGGCAAGGGCGACGTCACCCGCGACATCGTGGCCGCCCCGGAAGGCGACGGCCGCGAAGCCCAGACCGCAATCGGCGGCAACTGAGTTTCAGCTTCGGTTTGAAGTGGACAGGGGCTCGCGGAAACGCGGGCCCCTTTCGGTTTCACGCCAGAGCGCACTGCGTGCTTTTCCGAACCAAAGGCTGTCATCCCCGCGCAGGCGGGGATCCATGGCGCAAGGGCAGGCCATGGGTTCCCGCATGCGCGGGAATGACGGGAAATGGTTACAAATTAGGCTCGTTGCGCCCCAGCCCCGCTGGGTGAGGAGCCCTATTCGACCGCCGCCGCTTCAACCTCGAGTCGGCTGACCAGCAGCTTGTCGATCTTGCGGCCGTCCATATCGACAACTTCGAAGCGCCAGCCCTGGTCGTGGAAATGCTCACCCTCGTGCGGCAGCTTCTTCAGCACGGACAGGGCATAGCCCGCCGCTGTCGCGAAATCGCGGTCTTCCGGCAGTCCGATCTCCAGCCGGTCGGCCAGGGCATCGGCGGGCAGGGAGCCTGCCACCAGCAGGCTGCCGTCCTCGCGTTCCACCACCATCGGCTCATCGCCTTCGTCCTGGTGGCTGACGAAATTGCCGACGATGGCATCAAGCAGGTCGGCGGGCGTCACCACCCCTTCAAGATGGCCGTATTCATCGTGGACCAGCGCCATGGCAACGTCCGACTGCTGCAGCAGGCGCAACGCATCCATCGCGTCGAGCTGGTCGGGGATCACTTCGGCCTTCTTCATCAGACGGGCCAGATTGACCTTGCGACCGGCCAACAAGGCGGCCTGGATGTCCTTCACCTTGACCACGCCGACGATGTTGTCCGGGCTGCCATCGGCCACCGGCAGCAGCGAGTGCGGACTGCCCTTGATCGTCGCACGGACTTCGTCCTCACCGGCCTTGCGGTCGAGCGTGTAGAGTTCGGTCCGGGGAGTCATCAGTTCGCGGACCGGGCGGTCGGCCAACCGCATGATCCCGGTCATGATCTGACGCTCTTCCTCCTCGATCACGCCGGAACGGGTCGCTTCGGCAAAGACCAGATGGAGTTCCTCGGCCGTCAGGGCATGTTCGCCCTTGGCCCGCACGCCCATGAGCCGCAGCAACAACGCGCTCGACCGGTCAAGCAGCCACACGAACGGTGCGGTGATCCGCGATATCAGCGCCATCGGCAAAGCTGTGACCATGGCGATCGGCTCGGCCGCGCGCAGCGCCACCTGCTTGGGCACCAGTTCCCCAACCACCACGCTGAAATAGGTGGTGAAGGCGATCACCACGGCAAAACCGGCTTCCTCGGCAAAACGCTCCGGCAGGCCCAGCGCAGCCAGGCGCTCACCGGTCGGTCCGCCCAGGCTCGCGCCCGAATAGGCACCGGCGATGATCCCGACCAGCGTGATCCCGATCTGAACGGTGGACAGGAACTTGCCCGGATCGGCGGCCAGCGCCAGCGCGGTTCTTGCCCCGCGATGGCCGCGATCGGCCGCGACCTTCAAAGTGCCGGTACGCGCGGAAACAATCGCCAGCTCCGACATTGCGAAGGCAGCATTGAGCAGGATCAGGCCTGCAATGATCAGGACATCGGACCAGGGAAAAGGTTGCACGTGCGGGCGGATAGCAGAGTTGCGCGGCGATGCGAAGGGGCGCATTGTTGCCTTGGACGGCGCGAGTCCATTCGCCGTTCAGGTTCCGAGGCATAGGGCTTTAACCAAGTACCTAGGAAGGAAGGGGAATTACCATGATCAAGACCCGCATGCTGCTTTCCGGCGTCGCCGCGCTCTCGCTGCTGACGGCCGGCTGCGTGACCGACCCCAACACCGGGGAGAAAAAGATCTCGCGAACCGCGATCGGGGGTGTTGGCGGCGTGGTGGTCGGCGGCCTGCTGGGCGGGTTGATCGGCGGCAAGACCGGGCGGATCGTCGGTGCCGGAATCGGCGGTGTGGCCGGGGCTGCGGTCGGCTACACCATGGACAAGCAGATCAAGGAGCTGAAGGAACAGACCGCCGGTTCGGGTGTCGACGTGACCGAGACCGACAACGGCCAGGCGATCCTGGTCAACCTGCCCGATGGCGTGACATTCGATGTCGGCAGTGCGACGCTGAAGCCCGAATTCCGCGCCACGCTGGACAAGGTGGCCGAGAGCCTGATCCAGTATCCCAACAGCCTGATCGACGTCTACGGCCATACGGATTCGACCGGATCGGATGCCTTCAATCAGACCCTGTCGGAAAATCGCGCCCGCACGGTGATGAACTACCTGATCATGAAGAACGTGCCCGCAGCGCGGATCCGCAGCCAGGGCTTTGGCGAGACCATGCCGATTGCCGACAACGCCACGCCCGAGGGCCGCTCGAAGAACCGGCGGGTCGAGATCAAGATCGTGCCGGTGACTCAGGAAGACGTGGCCGCTGCGCGCGCCGCCGGTTCCTGATCGCACCGTCCCTGCAGGCAAGGAAAGGCTCGTCCGCAAGGGCGAGCCTTTCTTGTCAGTCCCCCTGCGCCAGCTCCTTCGCGCGTCCGGCCAGCCGTTCGACTGCGGCACCGTGGATCGCCGGAGCGCAGGCGAGGACCCCGAAGGCGCGCGGGTCGCGCTTGTTGTAGGCAAGCGGCTGGCCGAAGGCATCGGTGACCGCCGCACCGGCCTCGCGCGCGATCAGGGCGGCGGCGCCGATATCCCATTCGTTGCCCCAGCGCAGCGTGGCGACCAGGTCCGCCTCATCGGCCGCGACCATGGCGATCCTCAGCGCGATCGAATTGGGCTGATCGACCAGGGTGAGGTCGGCATCGGCCCTGGGCAGGGCGTGGGCCGGAACCCGCGCGCCGGGAAGTTCGGCTCGGCGGCTGGCGGAAAGCCGCGCTCCGTTGCGCCAGGATCCCTGCCCGGCCTCGCCATGCCAGAACTCCCCGCGCGCCGGAGCATCCAGCATCCCGAACAGCGGCCTCCCGGCACTGACGAGTGCGACTGAAACAGCCCAGCCGGTCCGTCCGCGAATGAAATCGCGGGTCCCGTCGATCGGATCGACCAGCCAGATCAGTCCGCCCTCCAGCCGGTCGGGCGCATCAACGGTCTCTTCCGACAGCCAACCGGCGGACGGCAGCAGCGTGGTCAGCTCGCGCTTGAGGAAGCGGTCAACGGCGAGGTCCGCCGCGCTGACCGGACTGCCGCCGTGCTTGTCCCAGACGTCCAGCACATGGCCATGGCCGGGCCAGGCCGCCATGGCCAGCCGCCCGGCCTCGCGGACGATGGCTTCGAGGCGGGCGCGGTCGATCACGCGGCTGGCTTCCCTATTACTGCGAATGACTCGCAACTGGCGTTCATATTTCTCACCTTGACCCCCCTTACAGGCCTTTTCAAGCCCGCCCGCCTGTGCTTAGGGCACCGTCATTCCCGGTGCCAGCACCACCCCCACGGAGCCATTCACCCATGAACATCCACGAGTATCAGGGCAAGGAACTGCTCAGCCGCTTCGGCATCGCCATCCCCAAGGGCATTCCGGCCATGTCGGTCGAGGAAGCGGTGGAAGCCGCCAAGCAGCTGCCCGGGCCGCTCTATGTGGTGAAAAGCCAGATCCACGCCGGCGGGCGCGGCAAGGGCAAGTTCAAGGAACTGGGCCCCGATGCCAAGGGCGGCGTGCGCCTGGCCAAGAGCCTTGAGGAAGTGGAAGCCCACGCCAAGGAGATGCTAGGCAACACCCTGGTGACGATCCAGACCGGCGATGCGGGCAAGCAGGTCAACCGCCTCTACATCACCGACGGCGTGGACATCGGCAAGGAATACTACCTGTCGATGCTGGTCGATCGCGCCACCGGCCGCATCGCCATGATCGCCTCGACCGAAGGCGGAATGAGCATCGAGGACGTCGCCCATGAAACCCCGGAAAAGATCGTCACCATCACGATCGATCCGGCCCAGGGCTTCATGCCGCACCACGGCCGTGCGCTGGCTTTCGGTCTCAAGCTGAAGGGTGATCTCAACAAGCAGGCCCAGGTGCTGGGCAAGCAGCTGTACGACGCTTTCGTCGCGCTCGACTGCTCGATGATCGAAATCAACCCGCTGGCCGAATCGGACGGCAAGCTGCTGGTGCTCGACACCAAGATGAGCTTCGATTCGAACGCGCTCTACCGCCACCCGGACGTAATGGCCCTGCGCGACGAAACCGAGGAAGACCCGGCTGAAGTCGAAGCCAGCGAATACGACCTCGCCTACATCAAGCTCGACGGCAACATCGGCTGCATGGTGAACGGCGCAGGGCTCGCCATGGCGACGATGGACATCATCAAGCTGAACGGCGAGTTCCCGGCCAACTTCCTCGATGTCGGCGGCGGTGCCAGCAAGGAAAAGGTCACGGCCGCGTTCAAGATCATCCTCAAGGATCCGGCGGTGAAGGGCATTCTCGTCAACATCTTCGGCGGGATCATGAAGTGCGACATCATCGCCGAGGGCATCGTTGCCGCGGCCAAGGAAGTGAACCTGTCGGTTCCGCTGGTGGTCCGCCTCGAAGGCACCAACGTGGAACTGGGCAAGCAGATCCTGGAAGGTTCGGGCCTGCCGATCGTTTCGGCCAGCGATCTGGGTGATGCCGCCAAGAAGATCGTGGCGGAAGTGCGCAAGGTCGCCTGATCGGCCCACGCATTGCCAGACAGCCAGGGCCGGCCTTGCACCTAGCAAGGCCGGCCCTTCGCATTTGCAGCGCGGATTCCCGATTCGCCACTTGACCGCATAGGAATGCGCGGCAATGGCAGAGCCGTTACGGCGCTTAACCGCTCGGCTAACGGCGGGTTGACGTTTCCGTAAACGTAAACTAGGCGCGGCAGCGTCAATTCAACGGGAAAGGCTTGAACCTCATGAAAGCCCTGGTCTGCGTGAAGCGCGTGATCGATTACAACGTGAAGCCGCGGGTCAAGTCCGACGGCACCGGCGTCGATCTTGCCAATGTGAAGATGAGCATGAACCCCTTCGACGAAATCGCCGTCGAAGAGGCGATCCGCCTGAAGGAAAAGGGCGTCGTGACGGAAATCGTCGCGGTTTCGGTCGGCCCGGCCAAGGCCCAGGAAACCCTGCGCACCGCGCTGGCCATGGGTGCGGACCGCGCCGTGCTGGTCCAGGTGGGCGATGCCGACGAGGTTGAGCCGCTGGCCGTTGCCAAGATCGTCAAGGGCGTGGCCGAGGAAGAGGACGCTTCGCTGATCATCACCGGCAAGCAGGCGATCGACGACGATTCGAACCAGGTCGGCCAGATGGTCGCCGCGCTGATGGGGCGCCCGCAGGGCACCTTCGCCAACGAAGTCACTGTCGAAGGCGATTCGGTCGTCGTGAAGCGCGAAATCGATGGCGGTCTGGAAACCGTGAAGCTGGCCCTGCCGGCCGTGGTCACCACCGACCTGCGCCTCAACGAGCCGCGCTATGCCTCGCTGCCCAACATCATGAAGGCCAAGTCCAAGCCGCTCGCCACCAAGGCCCCGGCCGACTACGGCGTGGATATCGCGCCGCGCCTCAAGACCCTCAAGGTCAGCGAACCGCCGGTGCGCAGCGCCGGCATCAAGGTGGCAGACGTGGATGCCCTCGTCGCCAAGCTCAAGGAAATGGGAGTCGCGTAATGGCTAAGACGCTCGTTTGGGTCGAACACGACAACGCCTCGGTCAAGGATGCCACCCTGGCCGTCGTCACCGCCGCTGCACAGCTGGGTGAAGTCCACCTGCTGGTGGCCGGATCGGGCTGCGGCGCGGTTGCCACTGCTGCCGCGCAGATCGCCGGAGTGGGCAAGGTCCACGTGGCCGACGATGCCGCCTATGCCAATGCGCTGGCCGAGAACGTCGCGCCGCTGATCGCCCAGCTGATGGCCGATCACGACGCTTTCCTCGCGCCCGCCACCACCACCGGCAAGAACATCGCGCCGCGCGTTGCCGCGCTGCTCGACGTGATGCAGATCTCGGACATCCTCTCGGTCGAAGGCCCCAAGACCTTCACCCGTCCGATCTATGCCGGCAACGCCATCGCCACGGTTGAATCGAGCGATGCCAAGCTGGTCATCACCGTGCGCGGCACCGCCTTCCCCAAGGCGGACAGCACCGGCGGTTCGGGCACTGTCGAGGCCTTTTCCGGCCCCGGCGCGGCCGGCACCAGCACTTTCGTCGGTTCGGAAATCGCCAAGAGCGAGCGTCCGGAACTGACCAGCGCCAAGATCATCGTCTCGGGCGGTCGCGCGCTCAAGGATGCGGAAACCTTTGCCGCCACCATCACCCCGCTGGCCGACAAGCTGGGCGCGGCGATCGGCGCCAGCCGCGCCGCGGTCGATGCGGGCTATGTCCCCAACGACTATCAGGTCGGCCAGACCGGCAAGATCGTCGCTCCGGAAGTCTATGTCGCGGTCGGCATCTCGGGCGCGATCCAGCACCTTGCGGGGATGAAGGACAGCAAGACCATCATCGCGATCAACAAGGACGAAGACGCGCCGATCTTCCAGGTCGCCGACATCGGCCTTGTCGCCGACCTGTTCAACGCCGTGCCGGAACTGACCGGCAAGCTTTGATCAGCTAAGCCAAGCGAACACGGAAAAGGCCCTGCGCAAGCGGGGCCTTTTTCGTTGCGCTACCACCGGTTGTGGACCTTCTCCGCAAAGCCGGTCAGGCCCGTAAACTCCAGCCGCGTCCCATCATCGGTGATGGCCTGGCCGGAGAACCGGCCGAAGACCTGATGCTGCGCGGTGCGGAACGGGCCGAGGTCGACCGTGTCGTGGCGGTCGACGATCGGATCGAAACGCATTTCCAGCCGGCCGTCGCTGCTGGTGATCTGCCAGGGACCGGAGTCGGGGGCACCAGCGGGCATGTGGAAGGTCACTTCGGCCAGCTTGTGCGCCTTGCCATCGAGGAACAGCATGTTCTCGCTCGCCGCCGAGGTATCCCCGAAGCCATATCCAAGGTTGAAGCCGAAGCGCCGACCATCCAGCAGCCCTGAGGCCGAGGCCCAGTACCAGGTGTTGTCATAGGTCCAGACCCCGCGGCCCCAATCGAGCACGGCGAAGGCCGAGCTGGGGTCAAAGGCAATCCGCTCCCCGCCGACGGTCACATCACCGGACACCGGCAAGCAGTTGATCTTCTGGTTGTAGTAGAAGGCGCGGGGCGCATTGGCGAAGGGGGTGGCGATCACCATCCGGTCATCGGCGGGTTGTTCCAGCCGGAACTGGCCGGACAACCCTCGCCCCCGGTCGAAATCCGGCGCATCGACACGCAGCACGCGGGCACCCGGTTCCAGCTTGAACGACAGGTGCAGCTTGCCCTGGCGCTGGTCGATATTGCCGGTATCGGCGCTGGCCGGCAGGCGCATCCGTCCGAACGGAAAAGGCCGCACCGCGCCATGGTTGATCGCCGTCCCGGCCTCAAGGTCCATCCAGGACACGCCCAGGAAACCGAGATAGCCATTGTCGGCCACGGTCAGCGCCAGGGCATGGCGATCGGTGGTGATACAGTAGTAGTCCCACTCCTTGATCCGCCAGCCACTGGCGCGGATCGCCCGCCGGTCATACCGGCGCACTTCGGAAGTGGCCCAGCCGCGCTCGATCAATTGGCCGGATCCGTCCAGCAGATCACCCTCGCCCATCCGGTGTTGCATCACGCCTCCCCCCTCTTGTCAGGGAAGCCGCTGATAAAGGATCAGCGGCGGCGCCCCTTCGCTCTCCTGCCGTCCATAAGGCACAAAGCCAAGCGTCCGGGCGAGCTTGTCCGATGCCATGTGTCCTTCCTCGATCATGCAGGCCACGCACTGGCGGCCATGGGTGTGGTCAAACCATGCCAGCGCCGCTTCCATCACTTCGCGCGCCACGCCCTGACCCCAGGCATCCTTGTGGACGATCCAGCCGGCTTCGGGGACATTGTCGAGCCCCTGCGCCGCGCCGAAGCCCCGGTGGCTGCGGAACACGCCGCAGTTGGCCACGATCCTTGCCTCGCCCTTCCGGCGGACCATGAACGTGCCATAACCCCACAGCGCCCATGACCCGGCATTGCGGGCCAGACGCGCAAAGGCATCCATCTCGCTCGGCACGAAGGAACCGAGAAAGCGGCGGGTTTCCTCTGCCAAGGTGAGGTCGAACAGGTCGGCCAGATCATCCGCCTGCGGCTGCCACAGCTCGAAGCGTTCGGTGGTCAGCAGCGGACCGGCGCTCACAACAGCTGGTCCACGGTGTGAATGATCACGCCCACCAGGCCGCCCACCAGCGTGCCGTTGATGCGGATGAACTGCAGATCCCGGCCAACCGCGCCTTCGATCCGCGCGGTCACCGTTTCGGCATCCCAGCGCTTGACCGTTTCGGAAACCAGCCGGACGATCTGGTCGCCATAGCGCACCGACATGCCGACCACGGTGCGGCGGGCAAACCGGTTGATCTGGTGTTGCAGGGCGGGATCATCGCGCAGGTGGCGGCCAAGTTCGGCCAGTGCTTCGCCCAGCTGGCCGCCAAGCTGGCCTTCCGGTCGGCGCAGGCGCGCGAGCATGCCGGTACGCAGCCGTTCCCACACGCCCTGCCACCAGTTCGACACCGCCGGATTGGCCAGCAGCTCACCTTTCAGCCGCTCGACCCGCTCGCGCAGTTCGGCATCGTGCTGCAAGTCGCTCGCCAGCTTGGCGAGGCCTTCCTCGATCTTGCCGCGCAAGGGATGGTCAGGATCGACGATCACTTCGGCAAGCAGCTTGTAAAGCCCGTCGAGCACCGAATTGGCCAGCCGTTCGTCCAGCCCCGTCCAGCGCAGGATCGCGTTCGCCCGCGTGTGAATCAGCTGGCGGACCAGTTCTTCGTTGTCTTCCAGCGTCAGCCCGGCCCAGCGGACCAGCGATTCGATCACCGGCATGTGCCGCCCGTCGGCGATCGCCGCCCCCAGCATCTGGCCCAGCAGCGGTGACACCTCGAGCTTGTCGATCTGGCGGAACAGGCCGCCGCGCACCTGGGTTCCGAGCCGCTCGGGATCAAGCGATTCGAGCACCTGGGCCAGCAGTTCCGCCGCGCCGTCGCGGATCCTGCCGGAGCCGCCGGTGGCCGGATCGGCCAGCCAGTTGCCCGCTGCCCCCGCCAGGTTCATCCCCGCCAGGCGCCGCGCGACCACCGGGGGAATCAGGAAATTCTCGCGCAGGAACTGCGCCATTGTATCGGCGATGCGGTCCTTGTTCTCAGGGATGATCGCAGTGTGCGGGATCGGCAGGCCCAGCGGATGACGGAACAGCGCGGTAACCGCAAACCAGTCCGCCAGCCCGCCAACCATCGCGGCCTCGCTGAAGGCCAGGACATAGCCCCAGGCCGGATGCAGATCCTGAAAATGCCGCGCGGTCAGGAACACGGCAGCCATCAGCACCAGCAGCGCGGTCGCCACCAGCCGCATCCGCCGGGCCTTGTCAGGCGGCAGGGGGAGCGGGCGCAGCCGGCCCGGCCGGATCGCGCGGGCACTCACTCCGCCGGGAAGGCCTCGGCCCGCGGCGGGGCCTGCTTGCCCGGGTCATAGGTCAGGAACATCTTGCGCAGCATCGGCCCGACCCGCTTTTCAAAGCCGTCTGCAAGGCTGAAACCAGCCGGGACGATCAGCAAGGTCAGCAGGGTTGAAACGATCAGGCCGCCAATCACGACAGTCCCCATCGGCGCACGCCAGGCACCGTCGCCGGTGAGGGACAGCGCGGTCGGCACCATCCCCGCAACCATCGCGACCGTGGTCATCACGATCGGCTGGGCGCGCTTGTGACCGGCTTCGATCACGGCTTCCTGCTTGTCGCGCCCGGTGGCCATTTCCTCGATCGCGAAGTCGATCAGCAGGATCGAGTTCTTGGCGACAATCCCGAACAGCATCAGGATGCCGATGAACACCGGCATCGAAACCGGCTGGCCGACAATCAGCAGCAGCAGCAGACCACCGAACGGCGCGAGGAACAGCGAGCCCATGTTGACCAGCGGCGAAACGAAGCGGTGGTAAAGCAGAACCAGCACCGAGAAGACCAGCAGGATGCCTGCGACCAGCGCCTTGGCGAAGTTGGCGATCATCTCCTGCTGCCACTCGTCCTGACCAAACGGCGCATTGGACACGCCTTGCGGCAGATTCTTCATGATCGGCAGGTTGGCAATCGCCTTGTCCGCCTCGCCCTTGACCACGCCGGGGGCAAGGTCCGCGCCGACGAAGACGCGGCGGCTCTGGTTATAGCGCTGGATTGAGGTCGGGCCCGAACCGAAACTGATTTCGGCGACACGCGACAATGGCACGGTGCTGCCTGTGGCCGTCGGCACCGGCAGGTTGCGGATCGTGTCGAGGTTCTTGCGGCTTTCGACCGGCAGCTTGACCCGGATCGGCACCTGGCGCTCGGCCAGCGAGAACTTGGCCGCGTTCTGGTCGATCTCGCCCAGAGTGGCGACCCGGATGGCCTGGCTGAGCGACGAAGTCGTCACGCCAAGGCTGGCAGCCAGATCGAGCCGCGGTGTGATGACGATCTCGGGACGGCGCAAATCGGCCGAAACGCGCGGCGCGACGACCTGCTTGAGGCCGGCCATCTGTTCGACCAGGGTGGCGGCGGTCCGTTCCAGCAGGACCGGATCGGAGCCGGACAGCATCACGTTGACCGCACGGCCCGAACCGCCCCCGGGCCCGGGACCACCGGACATGAAATTGGCCCGCACGTCGGGGATCTCGGCCAGTTTGGGAGTCAGGGCCCGCTGAAACTCTTCCGACGTCTTCTCGCGATCATCCTTGAGGGTGATCATCAGGAAGCCGTTGCCTTCGCGGACGCGCTGGAACACCGATTCGACATCGGGGTCTTGCCCGATCATTGTGGCAATATCCGACATCACCACTTCGGTCTGCTGAAGCGTGGTGCCAGGCACCATCTCGACCTGAACGCGGGTGAACTTGCTGTTGCCGGTCGGGAAGAATTCCTGCGGAATCAGGCTGAAAATGACCCCGGTCGCGAGCAGGGTGGCAAGGCCGATGCCCATCATCCAGACCCGGTGGTCCTTGAGGCGGGCGAGGTAGCGCTGGTCCATGAAGTGGTACCAGGCAGAGAAGCCGCGGCCCATCACGCTGGCGATAATCCGCATCAGGCGGTAAACCAGCCATGCCGCGAAAAAGCCGAGCACGATGCCGAGCACGCTGAAGATCCAGCCGGGAACCGTGTCCTTAACGGCAGGGGCCAGTTCGGCCAGCTTCGGTACCGACATCATCGTCGCACCAAAGGCAACCAGCACGGCCACAACCGCCACCAGCCAGCCCAACGGGTACCACCAGCTCATCCGCGCCGGGGTCAGCGCCGCGCGCAGCGCCTTGGCGCGGGTCGAATCGAGCGACCAGCGCAGGATCTGCATATAGCGGTCCATCGCCGGTCCCTCGCCATGGACAGCATGCCCCTTGGCCGAGAGGAAGTAGGCCGCAACCATTGGTGTGATCATGCGCGCAACGGCAAGGCTCATCAGCACGGCCGCCACCACGGTGAGACCGAAGTTCTTGAAGAACTGGCCCGAGACGCCGGGCATCAGGCCGACGGGCAGGAACACCGCAACGATCGAGAAGGTCGTGGCCACCACGGCCAGGCCGATTTCGTCGGCCGCGTCGATCGAGGCCTGATAGGCCGTCTTGCCCATGCGCATGTGGCGCACGATGTTTTCGATCTCCACAATCGCATCGTCGACCAGCACCCCCGCTACCAGGCCCAGCGCCAGCAGGCTGAGCGTGTTGAGGGTGAAGCCCATCAGGTCCATGAACCAGAAGGTCGGGATTGCCGAAAGCGGGATCGCCAGCGCCGAAACAAAGGTCGCGCGCCAATCGCGCAGGAAGAAGAACACCACGATCACCGCCAGCACCGCGCCTTCGATCATCGAGGCGATCGAGCTTTCGTACTGGACCTTGACCTCGTCCACCTCGGTCGATAGCCGCGAGAACTTGACCGCACCGCCGGTTTCCTTCTCGATCTTCTGAAGCTCGGCCATGGTCGCGTCGTAGACGCTGACATCGGATTCCCCGCGCGAGCGCGAAATGGCGAAAGTCACCACTTCAGCTCCGTCGCTCTTAGCCTTGGACGTCAGTTCGCCGTAGCGGTCGCTGACCGTGGCGATATCCGCCAGCTTGACCCGCCGCCCGCCGCCCAGCGCGATCTCCGTCTGCGACAGTTCGAAAGCGGTCTTGGCATTGCCCAGCACGCGGACCGACTGGCGCGATCCGGCCACTTCGGCGCGGCCGCCCGCGGCATTGACGTTGATCTGGCGCAGCGCGGAATTGACCTGGCTGGCAGTAACGCCGAGCGATTGCATCCGCGCCGGATCAAGCTCGACCACGATCTCGCGGTCGACCCCGCCGTTGCGCTCGATCGAGGCCATGCCGGGGATCGCCAGCAGACGCTTGGCCAGGGTATCGTCGATGTACCACGACAGCTGCTCGATCGTCATATCGTTGGCAGTGACCGCAAAATAACCGATCGGCGCGGCCGAGGTTTCGGCCTTGAAGACCTGCGGTTCGAGGATCCCGTCGGGCAGTTCGCCGCGGGCCTGGTCGACCGCGTTCTTCACCTCGTTGACCGCTTCGGCAATATCGGTGCCAATGCGGAACTCGACCATGGTCTGGCTGTTGCCTTCGCGCGCGGTCGAGGAGATCGTCTGGACCCCGTTGATCGAGCGGATTGCCGCTTCGACCCGCTGGGTGATCTGGTTCTCGATCTCGGTCGGGGCCGCGCCCGGCTGCGAGATGCTGACGATCACCATCGGGAATTCGATGTCGGGATCGGCCTGAACCTTCATCCCCATGAACGAGACGATCCCGGCCAGGGTCAGACCCAGGAACAGGATGATCGGCACCACCGGGTTGCGGATCGACCAGGCGGAGATGTTGCGGAAGTTCATGGTGTTGTCCTGCCCCTGCCGCCTAGCCGGCCTTGACCAGCTTGGGCTGCACGGTCTGATCGGGCTGGAGGAAGCCGCCGGCCCGCAGGACCACGCGCTCGGAACCGTCGAGGCCCTCGATCACGGCAATCCCGGATTCGGTGACCAGCCCGGTCTTGACCGGACGGCGGCGGGCCTTGTTGTCCTTGTCGATGATGTAGACGTAGTTGCCCTGGTTGTCCGAGAGGATCGCGGATTCCGGCAGCATCGGCGCCACCACCGTGCCCGACCGGATCGTGGCCGTGGCAAAGCCGCCGGGGCGCAGTTCGGGGGCATAGGCCAGCGCGATCCGCGCCGTGCCCTGACGGCTGGTCGGATCGATCACCGGCGAAAGCTGCCAGACCTGGCCGGTGAAGCCCTTGTCGGTGCCGACCGGCACGACATCGGCGGTTACGCCGGGGGCGAGCCGCGCCAGATCGACTTCACCGAGCTGGGCCCGCAGTTCCATTTCGCCGCCCTTGGCCAGCCGGAACAGCACGCCCGAACCGGCGCTGACCACCTGGCCCGGCTCGATCCGCCGTTCCAGTACCAGCCCGGCGGCCGGAGCAACGATGTTGAGGCGGCGCAGTTGGGCATCAAGCACCCCGGCCTGGGCCCGGGCAACCCGGACCTGGGCCACGGCCGCATCGCGATTGGCGGTCAGCCGATCGATATCGGCCTTGGAAACGAAGCCCTTGTCGACCAGCTTCAGCGCGCGGTCGAGATTGGCCTGGGCGAGATTGGCATTGGCCACGGCCACATCGACCTGGGCCGACTGGCTGGAGCGCTGGGCGCTCTGCACCGAACGGTCGATCACCGCGAGAACCTGCCCGGCCCGGACCCACTGGCCGGGTTCGACCAGCACGGCCACCACCTGGCCGCCTTCACCGGCCACGCCGACCGGCAGTTCGCGCCGCGCGGCCAGCGTGCCGGTGGCGCTGATCACGCCTTCGATCGTGGTCTTGCCCGGCGTCACCACGCTGACCACCGGGGCCTGCGCCTTGGCCTTTTCGGCATCGGCCGCACCGGGGCCGCCGCGATTGATCGCCACGGCAATCCCGATCAGCACCAGCAGCACGATCACCGCGCCGATGATCAGCTTGCGCCTTGAGTTGCGGTCTTCCTCGCCATGATCGAGCAAGGGGTTGTCGCTATCCTCGACCGGAATGCTGGTTTCGAAATTCATCGGTGGTACCGCTTTCCCCTCTGCAACGACCGTGGCCCCTGCCGGACGGCAGGTCGGTTGCTGACAGTGTATTACATTGCTAAATCACCGCCCGCAAGCCGGAGTTGCATCGGCCAGAAGCGGAAATTCTCGATTTGCGCCATAGGCTCGCGGCATAGACAGGGCAATCGCCGGCTCGGCAGACGGCCCATCGGGGTCGGCAAACCGCATGAGACGCCGCAATGGCCCTCATTCGCGAAGCAAACGGCAACGGCCGGGGCAGGCCTGAAGCCCACCCCGGCCGCTCGCCAGGCCAAATGGCCGCCGCTCAGTACTTCAGCTGACGCTCGTACAGATCGCGATAGTGCTGGATGCGGGTCACGCGCAGGCCCTGCATGCCCGAACGGTCGACCGCACGCTGCCACGAGGCGAATTCCTCCAGCGTCAGGTTGTAACGCTCACAGACTTCGTCGATCGTCAGCAGGCCGCCATTGACGGCCGCGACAACCTCTGCCTTGCGGCGCACGACCCAGCGGGTGGTGTTGGGTGCCGGCAGCGATTCGATGGTCAGCGGCTCGCCAAGCGGGCCGATTACCATGGCAGGTCGGATCTTCTGGTTCTCGATCATCATCATCCTCGACCGCCGGTTGCGGATTGTCCGGCGGTGACGGCAACAATGCTCCCGTCACTTTTGCCATCTGCTAAATCAGTTGGGTTAACAGGCCGTGAGGCATTTGCTGCGCAGCGCGGCAAATACCATTCGGCAAAGCCTCCGCGCGGCCCCGGAGTGGCAGCCGCGGCGCGCGACAGCGCGACTCCGGCGGCATGGGCGGCGCACAGCCGGGCGCGCAGTTCGGTCCAGCAAGGGGCTGAAACAGCGGGAGAAACCCGGGCGCGCAGACTGGCCATAAGGTCATTGGTCAATTCCATAAGCCCGTTTCTAGCGGATCAAGGTCAAGATCGGGTAAAGCCGCGCTTTACCTAGCGTTGACACAGCTTACCGATTTGCAACCGCGCATTTCGGCGGCTTTGCCAGCGCGGCCAAGGCGGTGTAAGGGCCGCGCCACGATGATTGCCAGCACCGACCTTGCCGAGCTGTTCCAGCTGTCCGGCCCGCTTTCCGGGCGGCGCATCGTTGTCGCCATGTCGGGCGGGGTGGACAGTTCGGTGGTGGCCGCGCTGGCCGCGCGCAGCGGCGCGGAAACCATCGGCATCACCCTGCAGCTCTACGATTCCGGACCGGCCAGCGGGCGCAAGGGCGCGTGCTGCGCCGGCGATGACATCCGCGATGCCCGCGCCGTCGCCGACCGGCTGGGCATTGCCCACTATGTGGTCGATCACGAAAGCGCCTTCCGCGAGGAGGTGGTCGAGCGCTTTGCCGACGAGTATCTCGCCGGGCGCACCCCGATCCCCTGCATCCGCTGCAACATGGGGCCCAAGTTTACCGACCTGTTCGCCATGGCCCGTGAACTGGGGGCCGATTGTCTGGCCACCGGGCACTATGTGCGACGGATCATGGGGCCGGCCGGGGCGGAACTGCACCGGGCGCTCGATCCGGCGCGCGACCAGTCCTATTTCCTGTATGGCACGACCGAGGCCCAGCTCGATTACCTGCGCTTTCCGCTGGGCGGGCTGCCCAAGGCCGAAGTCCGGGCGATTGCCGAGGCCGAGGCGCTGCGCGTGGCGGCCAAGCCCGACAGCCAGGACATCTGCTTCGTGCCCGATGGCGATTATGCCCGGATTGTCCGCTCGGTCCGCCCCGAAGGCGGCGAACCGGGCGAGATCGTCCATGCCGAGACCGGCGCGGTACTGGGGACGCACAAGGGCATCATCCACTATACCGTCGGACAGCGCCGCGGGCTGGAGATCGGCGGGCAGGCCGAACCGCTCTATGTGACCGGGCTGGATGCTCCGGCGCGGCGGGTGCTGGTCGGGCCGAAGCGGCTGCTGGCGGTAAGCGCCGCGCGGATCAGCGAAACCAACCGGATCGGCCCATTGCCGGATCTGCCGCTGACCGCCAAGGTCCGCTCCCTGGCAAAGCCGGTTCCGGTCACGCTGGAAGGCCCGCTGGGCGACGGGGCAGACAGCATGATCCGCTTTGCCAGTCCCGAATACGGCGTCGCCCCGGGGCAGGCGGCAGTGCTCTATGCCGGAGACCGCGTGGTCGGCGGCGGCTGGATCGAGGCGACCGAGCCGGCCTAGACCGGCTGGGCAATCAGGCAGCGGCCCGAAAACGCGACCTGGTCCAGCGATGCGGCCAGCGCGCATTCCCCGCCCTTGACCGGGATTCCGGCGACGTCAGCCGCGCCATCGAGCGGGATCACCAGCAGCGCTCCGGCGTATCGCGCCAGCGTCGGAGCATCAGGCGCGCCGTCAAGCCGGTCGATCCGGAAGTGCGGGCCATCGACCAGCGGCGCGCTGCCGGTTTCCGGCACGCGGTGGTGCAGTCCGGCCGGATAGGGCTCGCCCCGCGCCACATCCATCCCCGCTTCCAGGTGCAATTCGCGCGGGCGACCATAGTCATAGAGCCGGTAGGTGATGTCGCTGTTCTGCTGGACCTCGATCAGGGCGATGCCCGCCCCGATCGCATGGACCGTCCCGGCCGGAATATAGAAGAAATCACCCGCCGACACCGGGTGCCAGGCCAGCAAGTGCTCGATCGAACCGTCGCGGGCGGCCTCACGCAGGGCATCCGCCCCGATCTCGGCGGAGAAGCCGATGCCAAGCTTCGCGCCCGGCTCCGCATTCAGGATCAGCCAGCATTCCTCCTTGCCGCGATGGCCCGCCGGGGCCTGGGCATCGGAGGGATGGACCTGGACCGACAGCGCCTCGCTGGTGAAGATGTACTTGACCAGCAGTGCATCAAGCGCGGCCGGCGGCTCGAACCAGATCTCGCCGATCCGCTGCCCGGCAGGCGCCACGAACGGCGCGGGCAGGCTGGCGCGCCCCCACGGCCGCGCGACCATTCGCACAGGCAGCACACCGCTCACTGGTTGGCCGCGCCGTTCAGCTTGCCGACCAGTTGCGCCCCGGCGCGGGTGGTGACCAGCACCTCATCGCCATCGACCACGATCACCACGTCTTCCAGCCCGATCACGGACACGCGCGGGCCGTCGCTGTCGACCAGGACATTGCGGCACTGGACCAGCTCGGCCGGGCCGGTCACGCTGTTGCCGTGATCGTCGCGCGGGCGGGCGGCCCACAGCGCGTCCCAGTTGCCGATGTCGGACCAGCCCATGTCGGCCGGAACCATCGCGGCGCGGCTGGTGTTCTCCATCACCGCATAGTCGACCGATTCGCTTTCGATCGCGGCGAAAGCCTCGGCATCGGGGTGGAAGCGGCGACCTTCACTCCGCCCGCCAGCAGCGGCGGCGCGGGCGGCCGCGGCAATGGCGGGGCGGTGGGCGGCCAGTTCGGCCAGGAATGTCCCGACCCGGAAGGCGAAGATCCCGCCGTTCCAGGCATAGCCGCCTTCGGCAAGGAACTGCCGCGCGCGCTCAAGGTCCGGTTTCTCGACAAAGCGCGCGACACGGAAGCCCAGGTCACCGATCGGTTCGCCCTGCTGGAGATAGCCGAACCCGGTTTCAGGGGCCTTGGCCTCGATCCCGAAGGAAACCAGCCAGCCCTCCGCCGCCAGTGCTGCCGCAGCGTGGGCGGCGGCCTGAAAGGCGGCGGCATCGGCGATGTGGTGGTCGCTCGGGCAGACCAGCATGACCGCGTCCTCGGGCAGGCGCAGCGCGGCGAGCGCAATCGCGGCGGCAGTGTTGCGGGCACAGGGCTCGACAATCGTCTCCCCGCCGATCCCAGCCGGCCACTGCGCCTCGACATGGTCCAGATGCGCCGTGCCGGTGACGACCAGCGGCGCGGCAAAGCCGGCCTCCGGCGCGCAGCGGGCCAGAGTCGCCTCGAACAGGGTGCCCTGGCCCACCAGCGGCAGGAACGGTTTGGGCTTGATCGCGCGGCTGCGCGGCCACAGCCGGGTGCCGCTGCCGCCACACAGGATCACGGGATGGATCGTCGGGTTGTTCATCGCTTGGCCGCTTAGCACAAGTTCCCTGCCGGACAATGACCGGACCGGATCAGTTCTGCCATGGCTCCAGCTGGCAGCCTGGCCCCTCGCGATAGGTGGCGGTCTGGCTGGCGAGCAGCGGGAAGCGGGCCGTGACCGACTTGGCAGCGGCATCCTCGCTCAGCGTGACCAGTTCCATGCCCGGTTCGAAATCCTTGCGGCAATCCTCCAGGCTGCGCCCGCCGACATAGCGGCACGAACAGGCCACCCGCGCGCCATAGGACGCCCCGGTCTGGGCATATTGGGTCAGCGGCTGCCAGAAAAAGGCGAACAACAGGCCGACCAGCGCCAGTCCGAGCAGCAGAATTCGTTTGCGCCAGGGCGATCTTGCGGCCGGATTGGGGTTAACGGTTGCCATTGTCGTGCCTTTGGGCAAGGGAGGGAGACGCCATGCCGGTGCGCCGCCCGTCCCTTATCCTGCCGCTGCTCGCTCTGCCAGCCCTGATCGGCTGCTCTGCCGAGCGCGACGCCGCGGCCCCGCCCGCACCGCCCAGCGCGGCATCGCTGAAGGCCGTGGCCGAAAAGCCGGGCGCCAGCCGCACCGAACTGGCCCGCTCGCTCGACACCCTGTTTACCGATCCGGCCCTGGCCGAGACCCGCGCCGTGGTGATCCTGCGCGACGGGCGGATCGTGGCGGAACGCTATGGCCCGGGCTATCACGAGAACACCCGGTTCATCTCCTGGTCGATGGCCAAGACGGTCACCGCGGTGATGATCGGCCAGCTGGTGGCCGACGGCCGGCTGCGGCTGGACGAGCCGGTCCCGGTCCCGACCTGGCAGCGCCCTGGCGATCCACGCGGCGAGATCACCCTGCGCCAGTTGCTGCAGATGCGATCCGGCCTGCGCCACACCGAGGCCGGGGACCCGCCCTATGAGAGCGACGAGGTGCGGATGCTGTTCCTCGACGGGCGTGATGCCATGGCCGCCTATGCCGAGGCGCCGCCGCTGGAAGCCGCGCCCGGCAGCCGGTTCGAATATTCCAGCGCGACCACGGTGATCCTGGCCGATATCGCCGCCCGCGCGCTGACCACCAGCCAGGACCCGGCCGAGCGCGCCCGCGTGGTCCACGACTACCTGCACACCCGCCTGTTCGGCCCGATCGGCATGGCCAGCATGGTCCCGGAATTCGATTCGGCCGGCACCCTGATCGGCGGCAGCCTGATCCACGGCACCGCCCGGGACTGGGCGAAGTTCGGCGAATTCATGCGCAACCGCGGCGCGGTTGACGGGGCCCAGCTGGTCCCGTCCGCCTGGATCGATTTCATGACCACGCCCAGCCCGCGCAGCACGAACTATGGCGGGCACACCTGGCTCAACCGGCCGGGTCCGGACGGCACGGTGCAATGGCCCGGCGCGCCCGCCTCGGTCTTTTCACTCAACGGTCATCTAGGCCAGTATGTAGTCATCAGCCGGGACCACCGGCTGGTCGTGGTCCGCCTGGGCAAGACCCAGGACGGGCAACATGAACCGGTTCGGGCGGCCCTTGCCCGGATCATCACTCTCTTCCCCAAAGGATAGGCTTGCCGTGACGGAAAAGACTGCGCTGATTACTGGTGTTACCGGTCAGGACGGGGCCTACCTCGCCCGGCTGCTGCTGGCCAAGGGCTACCGCGTCCACGGGATCAAGCGGCGCTCATCGTCTTTCAACACGGCCCGGATCGACGAGATCTATGAAGATCCGCACGTCCCCGATCCCCAGCTGACCCTGCACTATGGCGACCTGACCGATTCGACCAACCTGATCCGGATCGTCCAGGAAACCCAGCCGGACGAGATCTACAACCTGGCCGCGCAGAGCCACGTTGCGGTCAGTTTCGAAACCCCGGAATACACCGCCAATTCCGACGCGATCGGCACGCTGCGGCTGCTGGAAGCGATCCGTATCCTCGGGCTGGAACAGAAGACCCGGTTCTATCAGGCTTCCACTTCGGAACTTTACGGCCTGGTCCAGGAAGTGCCGCAGCGCGAAACCACCCCGTTCTATCCCCGCAGCCCCTATGCCGCGGCCAAGCTCTATGCCTACTGGATCACGGTCAACTACCGCGAAGCCTATGGCATGCATGCCAGCAACGGGATCCTGTTCAACCACGAAAGCCCGCTGCGCGGCGAAACCTTCGTGACGCGCAAGATCACCCGCGCCGCTGCCGCGATCTCGCTCGGCCGGCAGGACGTGCTCTACCTCGGCAACCTCGATGCCAAGCGCGACTGGGGCCATGCCCGCGAATATGTCGAAGGCATGTGGCTGATGCTGCAGCAGGACCAGCCCGACGATTACGTGCTGGCCACGGGTGAAACCACCACTGTCCGCCAGTTCGTCGAATGGGCGTTCGAAGACGTCGGGATCGCGCTGGAATGGCGCGGCGACGGGGTGGAAGAACAGGGCATCTGCAAGGCCACCGGCGCGCTGCGCGTCGCGGTCGATCCGCGATATTTCCGCCCGACCGAAGTCGATCTGCTGATCGGCGATCCGACCAAGGCGCAGCAGCAGCTGGGCTGGAAGCACAAGACCGGGGTGCGCGATCTGGCCCGCGAAATGGTCCAGGCCGATCTGGAAACGATGAAGAGCGCACCGATCGGGCGGGGCAGCTGAGCCGATGTACGACCTTGTCGGAAAACGCGTCTGGGTGGCGGGGCACAAGGGCATGGTCGGCGGGGCGATTGCCCGCCGGCTGGCCGCCGAGGATTGCGAGGTCCTGACCGTCGAGCGCACCGAACTGGACCTGACCGACCAGCGCGCCGTGCTGGGCTGGATGCACAACCAGCGACCGCAGGCGGTGTTCCTGGCCGCCGCCCGGGTGGGCGGGATCCACGCCAACAACACCCAGCCGGTCGATTTCCTGCGCGATAACCTGCTGATCGAAACCGCGATCTTCACCGGGGCCGAATCGGTCGGGGTGGAAAAGCTGCTGTTCCTGGGATCGTCCTGCATCTATCCCAAGCACGCCGAGCAGCCGATCCGCGAGGAAGCGCTGCTGACCGGCCCGCTCGAGCCGACCAACGAATGGTACGCGATTGCCAAGATCGCCGGGATCAAGCTGGCCCAGGCCTACCGCCAGCAATTCGGCTGCGATTACATCAGCGCCATGCCGACCAACCTCTATGGCCCCGGCGACAATTACGATCCGCTGGGCAGCCACGTTCTGCCCGCGCTGATCCGCAAGGTGCACGAGGCCAAGGCGGCCGGCAGCCCGGTGACCGTCTGGGGATCGGGCAGCCCCTTGCGCGAATTCCTCTATGTCGACGATTGCGCCGACGCCTGCATCCACCTGATGAAGACCTATTCGGACGGCCTGCACGTCAATGTCGGCTCGGGCGAGGAAATCTCGATCCTCGATCTGACCCGGCTGGTGATGGAGGTGCTGGGCCATGACGGCGAGATCGTGATGGACCCGACCAAGCCCGACGGCACCCCGCGCAAACTGATGGACAACAGCCGCCTGAAGGCGATGGGCTGGACCCCCAGGGTTTCCCTGCGCGAAGGGATCGCCCGGGCCTATGCCGCGTTCCTGAACGGCGACGGGCGGAATATCTGAATCAAGCTTCAGCAAAGCTGAAGGGCAACACCGTCGTTACAACAAGACCTAGCGCCCGGTCAGCAGTTCTTCCGAGGACAGGTCCTTGGGATCGACATGGCCGACCGGATCGGGGTGGATCAGGATTTCCAGTCCGGGAAACTCGCGCTGCAGGATCGCCTCGACCTCGTCCATCACGACATGGGCCTGGCGGATCGTCATGTCCGGATCGACCGCCAGGTGGAACTGCACGAAATCGCGGTTGCCCGATGTCCGGGTGCGCAGATCGTGCAGGCCCTTGATCTCAGGGTGGCGAGCCACGGCTTCCAGAAAGGCGGCGCGGCGTTCCTCGGGCCATTCGTGGTCCATCAGCTGCCTGACCGCTTCCTGCGAAGCGCCCCAGGCGCCCCACCCCAGCCACAGCGCGATGGCCAGGCCGAACAGCGGGTCTGCGCCGGAAATGCCGGCATAGCTATCCAGCGCCAATGCGGCGATCACCGCCAGATTGAGCAGCAGGTCGGACTGGTAGTGGACATGGTCGGTGCTGATCGCCAGGCTCTTGGTCTGGCGGATCACGTGGCGCTGCCAAGCAAGCAGGGCCAGCGTGGCCCCCATGGCGATGGCCGACACGACGATCCCGCCTTCGGCCGCTTCGGGCCGCGATCCGGCCAGCCACTGATCGACCGCGCGAAAGGCGATGCCGATCGCCGAGATCGAGATCAGCACGACCTGGAACATCGCCGCCAGCGCCTCGGCCTTGCCGTGGCCGAAGCGGTGCTTCTCGTCCGCCGGCTGGGCCGCGACCCAGACCCCGATCAGGGTGGCCAGACTGGCGATCAGATCAAGCGCGGTATCGGCCAGGCTGCCGAGCATCGCGGTGGAGCCGGTGGAGAAGACTGCCCAGAGCTTGAGCCCGACCAGCAGCAAGGCCACCGCGATCGAGGCCAGCGCCGCCGAGCGGTTGAGAGCGTTGGTGTTGCTCATGGATAGAGCAGCGTGCTGGTCCAGCCGCCGTCCGCCAGCCGCTCGAACCGGCGGCGCTCGTGCAGGCGGAAGGGACGGTCCATCCAGAATTCGAACGCGCTGGGGGTCAGGCAGAAGCCGGTCCAGTGCGGCGGGCGCGGAACATGGCCAACCAGGTGGCGCGCGGTGACCTTGGCAATGCGGGCCAGGAATTCCCCGCGCGAGGCCAGCGGCGCGGACTGGTCCGAGGCATGGGCGCCCAGCTGCGAATCGCGGCTGCGGCTGGCGAAATAGGCATCGGCCATTTCATCCGGCACTTGCGAAATCGTGCCCTCGATGCGGATCTGGCGGCGCAGCGATTTCCAGTGGAACAGCATCGCCGCCTTGGGATTGGCCAGCAATTCCCCGCCCTTGCGGCTGTGGCTGTTGGTATAGAACACGAAGCCGCCGTGCGGGCCGAGCAGATCCGCTCCGTGATCCTTCAGCAGGACCATTCGCACCGAGGGGAATGCATCGGGCGTGGCCGTGGCGACAGCCACCGCTTCGGGATCGTTCACCTCGTGCTTGCGGGCATCGGCAAACCATTCGTCGAACAGGGCGAACGGCGCGGAATCAGGAATGGCGTTGGCGGCCTGGGTATCGTCCATGCCTTGGCGCATAGCCCTGCACAGCCCGTGAAGGAAGCGCGAGCGTCTCGCAACAAGGGCTGGCACCCTTGCCCTAGCTGCCTAACACACCTAGCTAGGCCGGATGAACGATCCCTATTCGATCCTCGGTGTGGCCCGCGGGGCGAGCGAGAAGGACATCAAGTCCGCCTATCGCAAGCTGGCCAAGGAACTGCACCCGGACCGCAACCAGGACAATCCCAAGGCGGCGGAGCGCTTTTCCGAAGTGACCCGCGCCTATGACCTCCTGTCCGACAAGGACAAGCGCGCCCGGTTCGACCGGGGCGAGATCGACATCGACGGCAACCCGACCATGGGCTTCGGCTATGGCGGCGGGGGCGGGCCGGGCGGCGGCTTTGGCGGACGCGACCAGCGCGGCTTCCGCGCCGACGGGTTCGAAGGCTTTGGCGATGGCGGGATCGACCTCGGCGACATCTTCGACGGCCTGTTCGGCGGGCGCGGCGGGATGGGCGGCGGCGCGCGCCGGGGTCCGGCTCCGCGCGGGGCCAATGTGCAGTACAAGCTGGGCGTTTCGCTGCCCGACGCGGCCATGCTGGCGACCCAGCGGATCACCCTGGCCGATGGCAAGACGATCGACCTCAAACTTCCCGCCGGGGTCGAAGACGGCACCCAGATGCGCCTGGCCGGCAAGGGCGAGCCGGGCCCGGGCGGCAATGGCGATGCGCTGGTGGTGATCCACCTTCAGCCGCATCCCTTCTTCCGCCGCGATGGCGACAACCTGCGGCTCGACCTGCCGATCAGCCTCGACGAGGCGGTGAACGGCGCCAAGGTGAAGGTCCCGACCCCGGAAGGCGCGGTGATGTTGACCATTGCCCCCGGAACCAGCTCGGGCAAGACGCTGCGGCTGGGGGGCAAGGGCTTTACCCGCAAGGACGGCACGCGGGGTGACCAGTTGGTGACGGTTGAGATACAGTTGCCAGATAGCGATGTGGACCTTGTCAGCCGTCTTGAAGGCTGGCGTGACACGCGCAACCTGCGCGGCCGGCTGGGCGTCTGAGCGCGGCGGATGGAGGAACGTTCGCCGGACGAGGCGCATCTGCCGCCGCTGGCCATGCCCGACCTCTCGCCCGAAGCACGGCGGCGGCGGGCCCGGCGGCTGGCCGATACTGCGCCGATCGAGGCCGACACATTCTCGCGCCTGCGCCAGTCGCGCCCGTTCCGGGTACTCGCCCGGGTCTGGACCGGGGCCTATCACGATGGCTTCATCCACGCCGGAAACCTGGCCTATATGGCGATCCTGTCGCTGTTCCCGTTCTTCATCACGGTCGGCGCCGGCTTCAGCCTGATGGGCGAACAGGCCCAGCGCGAGGCATCGGTCCACACTTTCCTGTCCGCCCTGCCCCCGGTGGTCGCGAGCGCGCTGGAGCCGGTTGCCGCCGACGTGATCGTCGCGCGCAGCGGATCGCTGCTGTGGATCGGGGCGCTGGTCGGGCTGTGGACCGCAGGCAGTCTGGTCGAGACGATCCGCGACATCCTGCGCCGCGCCTATGGTACGCGCGAAACCTACGCCTTCTGGCGCTACCGGCTGATCTCGACCGGGGCGATCATCCTGTCTGTCCTCGCCCTGTTTTTCGCCCTGCTGGCCCAGGTCGCGATCGGCACGGCACAGGAGGTGATTTCCGCCTGGTATCCCCGCGCGGCCGGCTGGATCGACACCCTGGGCGCGACCCGGCTGGCCCCGGCGCTGATCATCTATGCCGCGATCTACCTGCTGTTCTTCACTTTGACTCCCACGACCTACCGCAAGCCGCGCTATCCCAAGTGGCCGGGCGCGCTACTGGTGACCCTGTGGTGGGCCGCGGTCAGTGCCGCGCTGCCGGTTCTGCTGCGACGCTTCTTCACCTATGACCTGACCTATGGCAGCCTGGCCGGCGTGATGATCGCGCTTTTGTTTTTCTGGATGGTCGGTCTAGGATTGGTGGTAGGGGCAGAGCTTAACGCCGCGCTCGCTGAAAGTCCGGAAGAACAGGACCTGCTCGGCAAATGGCGCGAACGGAACAAGACAACCGCCGAAGATGGGGCGACGGGAACGACACTATGAACGGATTGATGAAGGGCAAGCGCGGGCTGATCATGGGCCTAGCCAACGACAAATCGCTGGCCTGGGGGATCGCGAAGAAACTGCACGAGGCCGGAGCCGAGCTGGCCTTCTCCTATCAGGGTGAAGCCCTGGAAAAGCGGGTGCGTCCGCTGGCCGCCAGCCTGGGCAGCGATTTCCTGATCGATTGCGACGTGTCCGACATGGCCGCGCTGGACAATGCCTTCGCGGTGCTGGCGGCGCGCTGGCCGACGATCGATTTCGTGGTCCACGCGATCGGCTTTTCCGACAAGAACGAGCTGCGCGGCCGGTTCTATGACACCAGCCTCGACAATTTCCTGATGACCATGAACATCTCGGCCTATTCGCTGGTCGCGGTGACCCGCCGGGCCAAGGACATGATGCCGAATGGCGGCTCGGTCCTCACTTTGTCCTACTACGGGGCGGAAAAGGTCGTCCCGCATTACAACGTGATGGGCGTGGCCAAGGCGGCGCTGGAAACCAGCGTGAAGTACCTGGCCAATGACCTGGGGCCGGACAACATCCGCGTCAACGCGATCTCGGCCGGGCCGATCAAGACCCTGGCGGCCAGCGGGATCGGCGATTTCCGCTACATCCTGAAGTGGAACGAGCTCAATTCGCCGCTGCGTCGCAATGTCACGATCGACGATGTCGGCGGATCCGCGCTCTACCTGCTGTCCGACCTGTCATCGGGCGTGACCGGCGAGACGCACCACGTCGACGCCGGTTATCACCTGATCGGCATGAAGCAGGAAGACGCGCCCGATATCGCGCTGAGCTGAGCCGGAAAGGTCAGTTGCCTTCGGGCGCGGGGGCAGGCGGGGCGTCGGCCTTCGGAGCCTGGCCGCTGGCCTGTTCTTCCAGCTTGCGGCGGGCCTCGATCTGCTCTTCCTGCTGCTCAACCTCGGCCTGGGTTTCAGCCGCTTCCTGATCGATCTTGGCGAGGCGCTTTTCCCGTTCTTCGGCAACCATTTGGCCGAACTTGATATTGGGATCGGTGGCCTTTTCACCGGCTGCCTGTTTCAACAGCTGGCCGGTGCAACCGGTCCAGCCGCCGGCCCCGGTGGGAGAGCAGCTGGCAGTGCCGCTGGCACCGACGGTTTCATAGGCGATCACCCGGTTGTTCCAGGCCTCGTTCTGCGGAGAGGTGCTCTGCCGCAGCGGCTCGGGGATGCGGAACCGCTCGGCTTCGGCCTTGCGGGCGCAGACGGTGATAGTGTCCTCGCTCGATTCCGGGCATTTGTCCTCGCCGTAGATGATCACCATGTTCATCTTCGGCTCGGGCGCGGAATCCTGCGCCAAGGCCGGAGCGGCAAGGCCAAGGACCAGCGGAAGGGCGGCAATCAGCGGGCGCATGGGGAAACTCCTCTTCATGGGCCCGATATAGGGCCTTCCCGCGCTGAATGACAGCTTAAGCGCCGCCGCGCCTTGGCCTGAGTCAATTCGGGCAGCAGATCAGATCCGCTCAGCCAGGCGGATCGCCATCCGGCAACCCAGCCGGATCGCGCCCGACAGCAGCGGATAGGCCGGAGCCTGTTCCGCCCCGGCGGCCAAGGCGGCATCACGGTGGGCGCGCTCGTCCTCGCGGAACTGCTCGATCAGGGCCGAAAGCTCGGGATCGCTGTCTCCCAGCTCTTCCAGCTGCTCGGTATAGTGGCGGTCGATCTCGGTCTCTACAGCAGCGGTGCAGGCCATGGCTGCCTTGGGCCCAATCAGTGCGGTTGCCGCGCCGAGGGCAAAGCCGGCCACGTCCCAGAACGGCTGCAGCGCAGTGGGGCGGACGCCGCGCTGTGCCAGCAAAGCATCGAACTTGGCGCGGTGCTCGGCCTCTTGTTCGGCCATGTGGCGCACTTCACCCGAAATTTCGGTACGATCGCCCAGCACGGCGAGCTGGCCCGCATAGATCCGGGTTGCGCCATATTCTCCGGCCTGATCGACCCGCAGCATCCGGGAGGCGGCAGTTTCACGCATCGGCTCAACCCTCCTTTCGGCGCAGCAGCATCAGGCCCAGCAGCGCGGCCGGGACCGAAATCAGGAAATTCCACCCCGCCAGCGAGATCCCGAACAGAGTCCAGGGAGCCACATCGCAGCGGATGATCGGGGCGTCGAGGATCGCATCCAGCGCATTGCCGCCCGACAGGTTGGTCGTGGTGGTGCAGGCGGTCAGCCCTTCCCACCAGCCGTATTCGACCCCGGCATGAAAGCCGCCGATCAGGCCGCCCGCCAGAATGCCGAGCAGCGCCAGCAAGGTCAGGGCGCGCGCCGACGGCCGCACCCAGGCCAGTAGCGCGAACGGAAGGGCAAAGAACAGGGCATAGCGCTGCCACCAGCACATCTCGCACGGGTACAGCCCGAACCCGTACTGGCTGACATAGGCCCCGCCGAGCAGCGCTACTGGCACGCCGAGCGCAATCAGCCGGGCAATCCTGCCGCCATCATGTGCCGCAAGGGCCATGGCTCAGCGCTTCTTGGCCAGCGCCGGGGGCGCGGTGCGGCGCAGGGTCTGCACCGCGTAGTAGAGCTGGTAATCCTTGATGCCCTTGGCCTTCAGTTCGTCCGCGCTCATCTTGAAGCGCGGATCGGCCTGGCGATCGGCCTCCAGCTTCTTGTCGTCCATCGCCGCTTCGTTGACGAGGTGACGGCGCAGGTCGCTTTCCCGCACAGTCAGTTCGGCGCGGCGGCGGGCGTCGGGATCGGACAGCTGCGGCACGGCGATGTCCGGAACGATCCCGCCTTCCTGAACCGAACGGCCCAGGGGCGTATAATAACGCGCCGTGGTAATCTTCACCGCGCTGGTCCGGCTGTTGTCGAGGAAGTAGAGCGACTGGACCGAACCCTTGCCGAAGCTGCGCTCACCCATGATCACCGCGCGGCGCTGATCCTGCAGCGCGCCGGCGACGATTTCCGAGGCCGAGGCGGAGCCCGCATCGATCAGCACGATCACCGGCAGACCCTTGGCGAGATCGCCCGGGATCATCGATTCGGCCTTGAAATATTCGTCATCGCGCGTGTTGCGCCCGCGCTGCGAAACGATATCGCCCTTGGTCAGGAAGATATCGGACAGGGCCACTGCCTCTTCCAACGCGCCGCCCGGGTTCTGCCGCAGATCGAGCACGATACCAACCAGCTTGCCACCGGACTGCTTCTTGAGATCCTCGATCCCCTTGGCGACATCGGTGCCGACATCGGCGCTGAACTCGTTGACCGAGATAATCCCGACACCGTCCTGCAGTTCCCAGGTCACCGGCTCCAGCTTGATCACTCCGCGGGTCACGGTCACGTCGAACGGGCCGTCGCGGCCCGAGCGGAAGATCGTCAGGCGGATCTTGGTCCCGGCCTCGCCGCGCATCTGGGCCACGGCATCGTCCAGTTCGCCGCCGTAGATCAGCTTGCCGTCCAGGTGGGTGATATAGTCCCCGGCCTTGACCCCGGCGGCTTCGGCCGGGCTGCCCTTCATCGGAGCCACCACCTTGACCGCACCATCGTCCATCACCACCGACAGGCCGAGGCCCGAGTAATTCCCGTCGATCATGGTGTTGAGGCGCTGCATCGAAGCGCCCGAAACATAGGTGGAATGCGGATCAAGCGCGGCCAGCATGCCGCCGATCGCGCCTTCTTCCAGCTTCTTGTCATCGACCTTTTCGACGTAGCGCAGCTTGACCAGTTGATAGACCGTGGCGAGCCTTTCGAACTGGGCGGAGGCGCGACCATCGACCGCGGCAAGGCCGGCGGTAGTGGCGGGAATCAGGGCCACGGCCGAAACCAGGAGCGTGGCACGAAGCAGGGAAGCAAACTTCATCGGGCAAAGGCCTCTTGCAATAACCGGTGCACCTTATCGCGCAGGGGACGTTAACGCCAGATGGCGGATCGAACAGGTTCTAACGCCGCAGGTAATCCAGCGGATTGAGCGGTGCGCCGTCCTTGCGCAGTTCCAGTGTGATGACCGGACGGCCCGGCCCGGCCGTGCCGAGCGGCGATCCGGCAAGAACGGCCCGTCCGACCCGGGTATCGAGAGCCGCAAGGCCTGTGACCAGCGAAGTCCAGCCGCCGCCATGTTCGATGATCACGATCGTGCCATAGCCGCGATAGGGCCCGGCAAAGACCACCCGGCCACCCCCCGGCGCCACCACCTGGGCGCCGCCGCGCGCCGCCAGCGAGATTCCGCGTGACTGGACCCGGCCTTCGCCAACTGCCCCGAACCCGGCCACCAGCCGGCCCGACACCGGCAACAGATACTGCGCCGGGGCATTCGCCGGCACCGCAACCGGCACCGCATCGGCCGTCACTTGGGCGGCCTGCGGCAGCGCGGGGCGCAGCACCGGGCCAGGCAGGGCAGCCAGTTCGCCGCGCAGGCGGCCAGCCTTGTCCAGTTCACCGACCAGCCCAGTCAGGTCGCGGGCCTGTTCGGCCAGGGCCAGCGCGCGTTCCGCCTCGCGGTCGGCGGTGCCGCTGGCCGCGCGCGAATCAAGCCGCTGGCGGGTTTCGAGTGCGGCAAGCTGTTGGCGGCGGCGGGTAAGTTCGCTCTGGCTGGCACGCAGGTCGGCATTGGCCTGTTCGGCCTCGGCTTGCAGCCTGCGCCCGCGATCCAGTGCAGCACGCAGGCCGGCGGTGCGTCGGGCCACCTCCGGCAGCATGGTCTCCAGCACGGCGCGCAAGTAGACCGCATCGTGCAGCGAGCCCGGCCGCAGCAGGGAAAACAGTGCTGGACGGCGCGACAGGCGCTGCAACGCGGCGGTCAGCTCAACCAAAGGCCGTTGACGCTCGGCCAGTTCGGCGTTGAGCCGCGCGCGTTGCTGCCCGATCAGCCGCACCTTTGCCTCATTGGCGGCAATCTGCGCTTCGGCTTCCTGGACGCGGGCGGCAAGTGCGGCGCTTTCCTGGGCGGTCTTGTCGGCTGCCGCCGATGCCGTGGCGGCCTTGGCCTCCAGCGCCTCGGCACGGGCCCGGGCTTCCTTACCCTGGGCCTGCGCCTCCTCGAGCGCCTTTTGCGCATCCTCGACGGTCTCGATGCCCGGCTGCGGCAATTGGGCGCGGCTCACCTCGATCCCGGTCAGCAGGACCAGCCCGGCAAGCGATATCAGGAACAGGCGCAGGTTCATCGCCGCCCTTTATCCCGAACGGTGATAGGGATGACCAGCCAGAATGCTGGTAGCGCGCCACAATTGTTCGGCCAGCATGGCCCGGACCAGCAGGTGCGGCCAGGTCATCGCCCCGAAGCCGAGCAGCAGATCGGCCTTCTGCCGCGCTTCGGCTCCGTGGCCATCGGCCGCGCCAATCAGGAACCGGGCCTCGCGCACGCCATCGTCGCGCCAGCGGCCCAGCAGGGCAGCAAAATCCTCCGAGCTCATCTGCTTGCCGTGCTCGTCCAGCAGGACTTCGCGACACGGGCTTTGCGGCGGAGGGATCGTGCCGCCAATGTCAGGCAGTTCGGTCAGCCTGAGCGGCCATGAAATCCGTTTGGCATAGCGCGCGACGAGGTCCGCTTCCGGTGAACGACCGATCTTTCCCCGTGCGATGACGTGCAACAGCATGGCGGTGGATCAGGCCGCGCCTGCGCTGTCTCCGAAGGCCCACATCCGCTCAAGGTTGTAGAAGCTGCGCACTTCCGGGCGGAACAGGTGGACGACCACGTCACCGGCATCGATCAACACCCAGTCGGCCGCGGGCAGACCCTCGATCCGGGCATGACCGAAGCCGCCGTGCTTGATCCGCTCGGCCAGTTTCTGGGCCATGGACGCAACCTGGCGGGTCGATCGGCCCGAGGCGATGACCATGTGATCGGCAATCGAGCTTTTCCCGGCCAGCGGGATCGAGACGATTTCCTGCGCCTGATCGTCGTCGAGCGACTTCAGCACGAGTTCGTGGAGCGAGCCGGGTTCCGACGGGGGAAGCGGGGCAGGGCTGCCGGGGGCAGCTGAGGGTTCGGGACTGGCAGGCGTCATGTAAACGGAAACGGCTCCTCTGGACGGGCTTCGCGGATCATCATGCGATGTCGGATGCGACGGGATGGTGCGTCAATCGGTCCCGCTGGCGCTTGCCGGAATAACGGCTGGCCCAGTCTGGATCAGCGCGGCGAATGGCAGTCGCCGAGCGCGGATCGGGATCGAATCGCAAATGTATCAGCGCGGGTGCGCTCCATCCTGCCCGGTGCTTCAGGCTGGCAGCGGACCGCCGGTATCGGCCGAGCCAGGCCCCGGCGAGGCTCGCCCGGGCAGCACCTTCATAGCCGGGACGGACGATAACCGCAATCGGCATGGCACGGGCGATGGCGCGCCAGTCCTTCCAGCGGTGGAACTGGACCAGATTGTCGCTGCCCATCAGCCAGACGAAGCGGTGTTTCGGATAGCGCCCGGCCAACTTGCGCAGGGTGTCGACAGTGTAGCGGGTACCCAGTTCGCGCTCGACCTGGGTCGGGACGATCGGCGCGCGGCGAGCCTGGCGACCAGCGGAAGCGAGCCGCGCAGCGAGCGGGGCCATGCCGGCCGCGGGCTTTAGCGGGTTGCCGGGGGAGACCAGCCACCAGATCTCGTCCAGCCCCAGCGCCTGACGGGCAAACAGGCTGATCCGGCGGTGGCCGCCATGCGCGGGGTTGAAGCTCCCGCCCAGTAAACCGATCCGTTTCAGGGCCTTGTCTGCCCGGTTCCGCGCACCACCCATTTGTAGGTGGTGAGCCCTTCCAGCGCGACCGGGCCGCGGGCGTGGAGCCGGCCGGTGGCAATGCCGATTTCTGCGCCGAGGCCGAATTCGCCGCCGTCGGCGAACTGGGAGGAGGCGTTGGCCATGACGATCGCGGCGTCGACTTCCGCGAGGAAGCGTTCGATTACGGCTTCGTCGGTCGCGACGATCGCTTCGGTGTGCTGCGATCCGTGCAAGGCAATGTGGTGTAAAGCGTCACTCAAGCCATCGACCACTGCCACTGAAAGCACACTGTCGAGGTACTCGGTATCCCAGTCATCGTCGCTTGCCGGTACGATCCGGGGGTCGAGCGCCATGGCCCGCGAATCGCCGCGCAGTTCGCAGCCGCCATCGAGCAGCGCCGCCACCACCTTGTGCGATTGCGGGAACTGCGCATCGAGCAGCAGCGTCTCCATTGCTCCGCAAATGCCGGTTCGGCGCAGCTTGGCGTTGACCGCCACGGCAGCAGCCATGTCCGGATCGGCGCTGGCGTGGATGTAGGTGTGATTGATCCCGTCAAGGTGGGCCAGCACCGGCACCCGGGCATCGGCCTGGACCCGGGCAACCAGGCTCTTGCCGCCGCGCGGCACGATCATGTCGATCAGGCCGGCCGCGGTCAGCATCGCACCAACAGCCTCGCGGTCCTGGGTCGGGACCAGTTGCACTGCCTCGGCCGGAACCCCGGCAGAGGCGAGGCCGCTGACCAGCGCGGCATGGATCGCACGGTTAGACCGGACCGCCTCGCTCCCCCCGCGCAGCAGCACCGCGTTGCCCGAGGCAACACACAGCGCGGCAGCATCGGCAGTGACATTGGGACGGCTTTCGTAGACGATCCCGATCAGCCCGATCGGCACCCTTACCCGGCTCAGCACCAGCCCGTTGGGGCGCGTCACCGTATCGATGACTTGCCCCACCGGATCGGACAAAACAGCAATGTTTTCAACAGCTTGAGCAATCGCATCGAGCCGCGCCGGATCGAGCTTCAGGCGGTCAAGCATCGCCGGGGTCAGGCCGTTTGCAGCGCCCGCGGCCATATCCTCGGCATTGGCCGCCAGCACGGCCGCCTGATCTGCACGCAGCGCGGCAGCAGCGGCGCGCAAGGCGGCAGCCTTGGCGTCATGATCGAGCCGCGCCAACTCGCGCTGGGCAGCGCGTCCGGCGCGGGCCAGACGGGCGATCAAGTCGGTGGGAGTTTCGGCACTGTCCATGGTCCGGGCGGACTAACACCGCGCCCCGGGCTTGTCACGGCTGCGTGCTGCAAACGATTCGTCGCGCGAGTCCTTCGACTCGGCGACTCCGCGCAATTGCGGATTCGCCACGCAACCAACCGCCTGCTAGCGCGCCGCCGAACGAAGACAGACAGGGACTCGGGGTCGCTTTGCAAAATCCTTCCGCCGGCCGGTTTGCGGACCGCCTGCGGGCCTGGTTTCCGGATCGCGAGTTCTTCATGCGATCCGAAGGTCAGGTCCGTTTTATCAAGGTTTCTTCGAAGGTTCAGATGACCGCTGCGGGCATCGCAGCGGGCCTTCTGCTGTTCTGGGTGCTGTCGATGGGGGCCATGGCCCTGTCCAGCTACATGGCGAATCGGGACCGCGCATCGCTGCTCGATCGCGAGGCCAAGGTCGCAACTTCCGAAAGCCGGGTAAACGCCTACCGCGATGACCTGGGCAAGGTGACCGAGGACATGCAGCGCCGGACCGAATTCATCGAGAAGATGGCCCAGGCCTATTTCGGTGAGCTGCCGCAAGAGGCAAAACCCGGCGAGACCGTTTCCGACAGCAAGGGCGAAGCGGCCAAGACCGTGCAGAAGGTCAGCCAGGTCCTGCCCGAAGCGGCCAAGCTGGCCGAGATCGAGGCCCGCCAGCTCGCTCTGGTGGAAAGCCTGACCCGTCTGGCCGACCGCCGCGCCGCCGCCGCCGAAGCCCGCCTCACCCGTCTCGGCCTCAGCCCCCAGGCGATGCTGGCCGTGGTCGAGGACCGCGCCGCGCAGGGTGGCCCGCTTTCGGCGCTGGCCACTGCTGCCGACGGCAGCATCGATCCGCGTTTCCAGCGGCTCGGCCTCAGCCTGGCGCGGATGGACGCGCTGGAGCGTTCGGTCGCCGCCCTGCCTCAGGCATTGCCGGCCAGCCTCGAATATATCTCCTCCGGCTTCGGTTACCGCGCCGATCCGTTTACCGGCGGAGCCGACTTCCACCCCGGCCTCGATTTCAAGGGCCCGATGGGCGCGCCGATCTATGCCGCTGCCAAGGGCACCGTCAGTTTCGTCGGCTGGAAATCGGGCTATGGCAACACGGTCGAGATCGACCACGGCAATGGCCTGGTCACCCGCTATGCCCACATGTCGGGCTTCCGCACCGTGGTCGGCAGGCCGGTCCAGCCGGGCGAGCAGATCGGCCTGATCGGCAGCACCGGCCGCTCGACCGGCCCGCACCTGCATTTCGAAGTCCGGGTTGGCGACCGCGCCGTCAATCCCCGCCCCTTCCTGGAGGCTGTCCCCCATGTTTTCCAAAAAGGCGCCGTCCGCGCCCAGCGTCCCGCAAGGTAGAGCCATGGCCAATTCGACCTTTTCCGTGTTCGGCGGCGACATCCGCATCAAGGGCGACGTCCACGCCACGGCCGATCTGCACATCGACGGCCACGTTGAAGGCGATGTGACCTGCACTTCGCTGGTCCAGGGCGAAAGCGGTGAGATTGTCGGCGCGGTCCGCGCCGAAAGCGCCCGCCTGTCCGGCTCGGTCAAGGGCACGATCACCGTGCGCGATCTGGTGGTGCTGAAGACCGCCCGGATCCACGGCGACGTCCACTACGATTCGCTGACCATTGAGCAGGGCGCCCAGGTCGAGGGCCGCTTCGCTCCCCGCGCGGTCGGCGAAGACAGCGCCGTGGTGAACTTCCCGGGCTGAACCCGGCCGCCCCGGGGATCAATTCCGGGGCGAACCCTCTGCCGCCAGTTCCGCGCGCAGGGCCTTGCGGTCCAGCTTGCCGATCATCGTCTTGGGCATGGTATCCCGCACCACCACGGCATCGACCCGCTCGTGCTTGCCGATCCGGGCGTTGAGCCAGGCCTTCAGTTCCTCGCCCGGCAAGTCGGAACCGGCATTGAGCGTCACGAAGGCGCGCGGCATTTCCCCCAGCCGGTCATCGGGCACGCCGATCACCAGCACTTCCTTTACCGCCGGATGATCTTCCAGCACGGCTTCGACCTGGCTGGGGAAGACCTTGAATCCGCCCACGGCGATCATGTCCTTGATCCGGTCGACAATCGAAATGTAGCCTTGCGCGTCGATCGTGGCGACATCGCCGGTGCGCAGCCAGCGCCCGTCGGGCCGCTCCGCAAAGGCGCTGGCAGCCGCTTCGGGCCGATTCCAGTAGCCCTGCATGACCTGCGGTCCCTGGACCGCCAGCTCGCCCGGCTCGCCCGGTGCAGCATCGCGGGCCGGATCCTCACGGTCGAGCAGGCGGACGCGGGTGGCGGGGATCGGCTGGCCGATCGTGCCGGGACGTTCCTCGCCCTCATAGGGATTGCACGAGGCGACCCCGGCGCATTCGGTCAGGCCGTAACCTTCGACGATCCGCGCCTCGCTGACCGCCTCGAACCGGTGCTTGAGCGGCAGGGGCAGCGGTGCACCGCCCGAGATGCAGACCCGGAGCGAGGAAAAGTCGGTCTTCGCCACTGCCGGATGGTCCAGCAGCGCCTGGTACATGGTCGGCACACCGGGAAAGGACGTTGCCTGGACCCGGCCCAGTGTCTTCAGCGCCTGCCCCGCATCGAACCGCGGCAGCATGGCGATGCACCCGCCGTTCAGCACCGTGCGGTTGAGCACGGCGATATTGGCAAAGACGTGAAACAGCGGCAGCACCGCCACGATCACGTCGCGCGCACTGGTCTGCGGATCGAGCGCGTTCACTTGCCGCGTGTTGGCGGTGAGGTTCTGGTGGGTGAGCATCGCCCCCTTGGGCGTGCCGGTGGTGCCGCCGGTATATTGCAGCAGCGCCAGATCGGTTTCAGGATCGATCGCGACCGGCCCGGGCGCGCCCGGCCCCAGCAAGTCGGCCCAGCGCAGGACCTTGGGCCCGGCCGGGATTGGCACCACGGCCTTGCGTCCGAACAGCGAGAGCAGGATCCGCTTGGTCAGCGGCAACATCGCCCCCAGCGATCCGACCACCAGCGTTTCGAGCGAGGACGTGCGTTGCACTTCCAGCGCGGTCGGCAGCAGGGCCGCCGAATCGATCGTCACCAACAGCCGCGCGCCCGAATCCTCGACCTGCGCGGCCAGTTCCTGCGCGGTGTAGAGCGGACTGAAATTGACCAGCGTGGCCCCGGCCATGGATGCGCCGTAATAGGCCGAGACATAGATCGGGACATTAGGGAGAAACAGGCCGACCCGGTCGCCCTTCTTCACGCCCAGCCGCTGCAAACCGGCCGCAAAGGCCTGCGCCTCGGCATGGAGAGCGGCATAGCTGTAAGTCCGGCCCATAAAGTCGACCAGCGGCTTGCCGGCGTGGCGGGTGGCCGCTTCGGCCAGCATGTCCGGCAGGCTGAGTGGCGGCAGATCGAGCTCCCATGACCCGGGGTGCCCATAGTGCGCGCGCCAAGGATCGGCAGCCGCATCGGCCGTGTTGCTATTGACACTCATGTAAAGAACCTAGGCTGTCGCGGTGCGAAAGCCTAGGTCCGGATCGGGCGCTCAGTCTTCGCCTGCCGCTTCGGCAGCACGCTTTGCCTCAAGCCAGGCGGCGGCTTCGGCTTCCTGGGCGGCTTCGCTGGCGGCCTTGGCCTGGGCCTCGCGCTCGGCGCGCAGTTCCTCGATCAGGGCTTCGCGGTCATCACCCAGCCGCGCATCGTCGCCCGCTTCGTCCTGCAGGCCGGCCTTCTTGGCCGCCTTTGCGACGATCGCGTCCAGCTCGCGCTGGCTGCACAGGCCCAGGGTGACCGGGTCCTTCGGGTTGATGTTGGCGATGTTCCAGTGGCTGCGGTCGCGGATCGCGGCGATGGTGTTGCGGGTGGTGCCGATCAGCTTGCCGATCTGCGCATCGGAGATTTCCGGGTGGTTGCGCAGGATCCAGGCGATGCCGTCGGGCTTGTCCTGGCGCTTGGACACCGGGGTGTAGCGCGGACCCTTGGTGCGGCTGACCGTGACCGGAGCCTTCTGCATCACCAGGGCATAGGCGGGGTCGGCCTGGCCCTTCTCGATCTCGGCCATGGTCAGTTCGCCCGAGCGGACTGGATCGCGTCCGGTGTACTTCGAGCTGGCGAGATCGTCAGCCATGGCCTGGACTTCGAGGATGTGCAGGCCGCAGAATTCGGCGATCTGTTCAAACGACAGGGCGGTGTTGTCGACCAGCCACGAAGCGGTGGCATGCGGCATCAGCGGGGTCGGCTTGGTCACGGGTTTTCTCCGTCTCAAAATAGAAGGGCCGCCCCTCGCGGAGCGGCCGTTTGGCGGGCATCTAGGCCCAATCGCCGCGCGGGGCAAGCCAGCAAACGGCATGTTAGTGATTTCCCTGCATAAGCTGGGCCTTCCGGATGCCGCAGGGGCGGCGCCACGGGGGAATCGGAATGCTGAACCGAATCGCGGCTTTGATCCTTGCCTGCCTGCTGCTGGGTGCCTGCAGCCGCGGTGCGGAAGACTTCACGGTAACGATCGATCGACCGCCCGCGCGGGCCGAGGCGGCCTTCGGCCAGGCCGGGGTGGAAACCGAGCTGGCCAGCCTGTTCCCCGGCCTCAAGATCGATCGCAGCAAGCCCGAAGCCGGCACGGTGCTGTACACCATTCCCGGCAACGGCAGCTTCGATGCCACGGTCAAACTGACCTTCAATCCGGCCAACGGCGGGCAAAGCAGCGTTGTCAGCGTTGCCGTGGACGTGCCCAGCACCGAAGTGACGGTCGATGGCGAAACCATGGTGATCAGCGAAGCGAAGGTCGAGAAGATGGTGCGCGGAATCCTCCGTTCGGCCGCCAGCAAGATGGCCAAGGGCGAGAGCATCGAGAACGAGCAGCGCGACTTTTCCCGCCTGCTGACCGTGCTGGCGATCGTCACCGACAGCAAGCAGCTGCAACTGGCCCAGAACATGGAGCAGAATCCCGAATGGTATGCTGCCGGGCTTGGCTGGCTGACCGGATCGGGTGACGAGGCCAGCAACCCCTATGGCGAATGGGCCGGTGGGGAGGATCCCGGTGCTGCCGCCCGCGAAGAGGAGAGCGCCCAGCGCAGCGCCGAGCGCGAGGCCCGCTCGCAAGCCGAGGAAAATGCCGAACCGATGGACGATGCCCAGGGGGAATCGGCCAGCGGAGATTTCGCCGCTCCAGAGGAATAGCCCTTGCCGGCGGGAAGCGTACTGCGGCGCGGGCTGACACTCCTTGCCCTGCTGGGGCTTGTCCTGACGGCAGGCTGGTGCCGACTGCGCCCGGACCGCCCGTCAGGCGAGGCGAGCGTCGCCCTTTCCGCCACGGCCATGCAAAGCCGGATTGCCGAGTTGGCCGCCTGCCCGTCCCCGCTGGAACGGCTGGGGATCGAACGGGTCCGCCCCAAGGTGATGGTCGGTTCGGACGAAGTCGATCTGGTGATTCCTGCCGCAGGGGATGCCGAGGGCAGCCTCGTCCGCTTCAGCCTCGATCCCGTACCCGGCAGCGGCGGGAGCATGGTCAGGGTCCGCTGGCACGTGCGGCTGGCCGATAGCGCGACCGAACTCGATCTGGGCGAGGACCGGCTGCTCAATCCTGTCGTGCTGGCCCGCGAGCTTGACGTCGTGGTGGAAAGCCATGTCGATCACTACGCCGAGATCACCCGCGCCGATGCGCCGCCGGTGACCGGCAGGCAGCGGTCGCACCATGTCCGCAATTGCCGCAAGGCCGGCCGGATCATCGATGCGATTGCCGTGGTGACCAACCCGGCGCTGCGCCGGATGATCGAACGCCAGCCCCGCCGCGAGGCGCTGAACTGGCTGTTCAAGGACGAGTACCGGTTGCGCACCGACAGCCCGTCCGGCGCCTATTGGGAAAGCAATGCGGAGTATCCCGGCTACGCCGATTAAGCGACGGCCAGCACGATCTTGCCGATATGGCTGCCCGCTTCCATCCGGGCATGGGCATGGGCGGCTTCCGCAAGCGGAAAGGCGCGGTCCATGATCGGCCGCAGTTTGCCGCTTTCGACCAATGGCCAGGCCAGCCGGGCAATTTCCTGGGCCAGCAGCGCCTTGAACTGGTTCGACCGCGGCCGCAGGGTCGATCCGGTCAGGTGCAGGCGGCGACGCATCACTTCGGCCATGTTGATCGTCGCCTGCAGACCGCCCTGCACCGCGATGGTCACGTGGCGGCCATCATCGGCCAGGCACTTGAGGTTGCGCATCACATAGTCGCCCGCAACCATGTCCAGCACCAGCTGCACGCCCGCACCGCCGGTGATCCGCGCCACTTCCTCGACAAAGTCCTGCGCCTTGTAGTCGATCGCATGGTCGGCCCCGATCTTCAGAGCCTGCGCGCATTTGTCGGCGCCGCCGCAAGTGACGATCACGGTCATGCCGAACAGCTTGCCCAGCATGATCGCCATGGTCCCGATCCCGCTGGTCCCGCCATGAACCAGTACTGTCTCGCCTTCCTTGGCATAGCCGCGCTCGAACACGTTGTGCCACACGGTGAACAGCGTTTCCGGCAGGGCTGCAGCCTGATCTATGGCCAGACCTTCGGGCACCGCCAGACAGTGATCGGCCACGGCCAGGCAATACTCGGCATAGCCCCCGCCCGAAACCAGTGCGCAGACTTGCTGCCCCAGCAAGGCCGCATCGACGCCCTCGCCCAGCGCCACGATCTCGCCCGAAATCTCCAGCCCCGGGATCGGCGAGGCACCCGGCGGCGGCGGGTAAAAGCCCTGGCGCTGGATCACGTCTGGCCGGTTGACCCCGGCATAGGCGACCCGGACCAGCACCTCGCCCGCGCCGGGCCGGGGCACAGGCACCGTTTCCAGCCGCAGCACCTCCGGCCCTCCAGGGGCGTCAAAGCCTGCGGCCTGCATGGTTTCAGGAAGCGAATCAGACATTTGCAGGGCCCCTGTTGCATCCGGGTAACGGATCAGCGCCCTAACGGCTTGGCGTGTTGACAGCAAGCCTGCGCCGTCCGAAGCTGGCCTGGCAATGGATGACGATCTGCCCCGGTCCAAAGGCGATGCGGCCAGCCTGCTGGCGAGGGAATCGCTCGATCCCTATTCGCAGGACGAGCTGGCTGAGCGGATTGCCCTGCTTGAGGCGGAGATCGCCCGGATCAGAGCCCACCGCGACAAGGCCGCCGCCCATCGCGCCGCCGCCGACGCGCTGTTCAGGCCCAGAGCGGAATGATCCGTCCGCCGGCCCTTCTCAGTCAGCCGGTGGCTTCCCATATAGGGCCGGTTAATCCCGTTTATTCATATTCTCCGACAGTGCGGTATTCATTGTACGGAGTGTCTATCCGCCATCGGAGACCAGTCTAAATGCCCAGTTTCGCCCAGAGCCTCGAAAAGACGCTGCACGCCGCGCTGACCAACGCGTCGGACCGCAGCCATGAGTATGCGACGCTGGAGCATCTCCTGCTCGCCCTGATCGACGATCCCGACGCGGCCCAGGTGATGACGGCCTGCGGTGTGGACCTGCCCGAACTGACCGAGGTGGTGAAGCAGTACCTCGATCAGGAATACCAGTCGCTGAAGACCCAGGAAAAGGGTGATCCCTCGCCCACCGCGGGGTTCCAGCGGGTGATCCAGCGCGCAATCCTGCACGTGCAGTCATCAGGCAAGGACACCGTTACCGGTGCCAATGTTCTGGTTGCGCTGTTTTCCGAGCGCGATTCCTACGCGGTCTATTTCCTCCAGCAGCAGGACATGACCCGGCTCGATGCGGTCAGCTTCATCAGCCATGGCATCGGCAAGGGCGGTCGCAAGATCGAGGACCGCAGCCCGACCGGATCGGAAACTCCGGAAACCCCGCAGCAGGAAGACAAGGCCGCCGCCAAGGACGGCAAGAAGGATTCCGCGCTCGACCAGTTCTGCGTCAACCTCAACGAGAAGGCGATGGCCGGCAAGGTCGATCCGCTGATCGGACGCGGCCCGGAAGTGGACCGGACGATCCAGATCCTGTGCCGCCGCAGCAAGAACAACCCGCTCTATGTCGGCGATCCCGGCGTCGGCAAGACCGCGATTGCCGAGGGTCTGGCGCGCAAGATCGTCGAGGGTGAAGTGCCCGAAGTGCTGCAGCACGCGGTGATCTACTCGCTCGACATGGGGGCACTGCTGGCCGGGACCCGCTATCGCGGTGACTTTGAAGAGCGGCTCAAGCAGGTCGTGGGCGAACTCGAGAAAATGCCGGAAGCGGTTCTTTTCATTGATGAAATTCACACCGTCATCGGTGCCGGCGCAACCAGCGGCGGGGCGATGGACGCTTCCAACCTGCTGAAACCGGCGCTGTCCGGCGGGACCATCCGCTGCATCGGATCGACCACCTACAAGGAATTCCGCAACCACTTCGAAAAAGACCGCGCCCTGCTGCGCCGGTTCCAGAAGATCGACGTCAACGAGCCGACGGTCGAGGACACGATCAAGATCCTGAAGGGTCTGCGCACTGCCTTCGAAGAGCATCACAAGGTCAAGTATACCCCCGATGCGATCAAGACCGCCGTCGAGCTGTCGGCACGTTACATCAATGACCGCAAGCTGCCCGACAAGGCGATCGACGTGATCGACGAAGTGGGCGCGATGCAGATGCTGGTCCCGCCCAGCCGCCGCAAGAAGACGATCACCGCGCGCGAGATCGAGGCGGTGATCGCCACCATGGCGCGGATCCCGCCCAAGTCGGTTTCGACCGACGACCGCCAGGCGCTGGAGCACCTGGAGCGCGACCTGAAGCGCGTGGTCTTCGGCCAGGACAAGGCGATCGAAGTGCTGTCCAGCGCCATGAAGCTGAGCCGCGCCGGCCTGCGCGATCCGGACAAGCCGATCGGCAGCTTCCTGTTCTCCGGCCCGACCGGGGTCGGCAAGACCGAAGTTTCGAAGCAACTGGCCGAAATCCTGGGCATTCCGATCCAGCGCTTCGACATGTCGGAATATATGGAGCGCCATTCGGTCAGCCGCCTGATCGGCGCGCCTCCCGGCTATGTCGGGTTCGATCAGGGCGGCCTGCTGACCGACGCGGTCGACCAGCAGCCGCATTGCGTCCTGCTGCTCGACGAGATCGAGAAGGCCCACCCCGACCTGTTCAACATCCTGTTGCAGGTGATGGACAATGGCCGTCTGACCGACCACCACGGCAAGACGGTCGACTTTCGCAATGTCGTGCTGATCATGACCACCAATGCCGGGGCCAGCGACATGGCGCGGCAGGGGATCGGCTTTGGCGACGTGTCCAAGGCCGATGCCGGGGACGAGGCGGTCAAGAAGATGTTCAGCCCGGAATTCCGCAACCGGCTCGATGCGATCGTGCCCTTCGCCTACCTTGGTACCGAGGTGATCGCCCGGGTGGTCGAAAAGTTCGTGCTGCAGCTGGAACTGCAACTGGCCGAACAGAACGTCCACATCCAGTTCGACAGCGATGCCCGCGACTGGCTGGGCAAGCGCGGCTATGACAAGCTCTATGGCGCGCGGCCGATGGCCCGGCTGATCCAGGACAAGGTCAAGCAACCGCTGGCCGAAGAGCTGCTGTTCGGCAAGCTGCGGCACGGCGGCGAAGTCCATGTGTCGGTCAAGGACGATGCCCTGGCCTTCGAGCTGACCCCGGCCCCGCCCAAACTGGACCGCAAGGCGAAAAAGGCGGCCGAAGGCGCGGCATCCAAGCCAAAGCGCAAGCCCAAGGCCAAGAGTGCACCGGGCGGCGAGGGCGATCAGGCCTGATGCTGCGCCCCCTGTGGGCTGCCATTCCGGCGCTGCTGTTGGCCTCGCTGCCAGTGGCGGCCGAGGCACCGCCATCGCCGGATACGGTGCGGCTGGAACGCTGCCTGGCCCATGTCGCCAATAACCCTGAGTTTTCGGGCCGGAGCAGCGAGGCGCTGGGATCGGACGGACAATTTGCCAAGGCGGCCAAGGACTATTGCGGCGATGAAATCAGTCCGCTGTGGAAAGTGGTGCACGGCCGTGCCCGTCAGCAGATGGGCCTGCCTGCAAACGGCCCGCCAGCTTACGGCCAGCAGGCCCTGGCCGAGCGCGAGATGGACGCGATCATCCTGGGTGCCTGGCCGAAGGCCAGCACCATGCGGGCAGAACCGCCGGCACTGGGTCGCCAGCGACTGACCCGCTATGTCATGGTCTGGCTGCTGAAGGACGGTGATGACGCGCAGATGATCGACGAGACGGCGGTCCTCTGTGCACGGGACCGGCTGCGCAAGAACCCGCTGCCGCAGGACGATCTGGCCCCGCTGCTGCAGGGCAAATTTTCCCCGACGGTAACGCGGCTTATCGCCGATTGCGGCTACCCGGCCTGGCGCGACCGGCTGGGCGCAATCCTTTCCGCGCGCTTTCCTGCCGAAGATCCCGCGCTGCGGGCGGACATTGCCAACTGGTACATCGGGCAGATGACTTTCTGGGCCATGCTGTCCGAAGGCTGAGTCGGGCCTGGCCTGTGCCGGGCGCCCATTTGACCATCGTCAATTGCCTGGCAGGTCCCGGCTGATAAACCGATCCTGCATTCTTGTTGGCAGGACAATCCGCGTGACCGAAACCGCAACTTCCGAAGCCCCAGTGCAGACCCCGTTCGAGCGGGTTGGCGGCCATGCCGCGCTGCGCGCGATCACGGAACGGTTCTACGATCTGATGGAGCAGGACCCGGCCTATGCCGAACTGCGCGCGATGCATGCCGACGACCTTGCCCCGATGCGCGAATCGCTGCCGTTTTTCCTGGCCGGCTGGGCCGGCGGACCGCGCGACTGGTTCGAGGCCCATCCCGGCAAATGCATGATGAGCATGCACGCCCCTTTCCCGATTGGCCGCCAGACCGCGGATCAATGGGCCGAGGCGATGACCCGGGCGATTGCTGAAACCGAACTGGCAGATCGCGAGATTGCCGATGCCATGGCCGACGTGCTGGGCCGGATGGCACGGGGCATGGCGCGGAGCTGACCCTACCCCAACCCGCCCTGATTGGTTAGGCTGCCCCCATGAACTCGATCGACCGTTCGCGCCGCCGGCTGGCGGTGGCCGCCGCCGCACTGGCCGGCTATGTCGATGCGGCCGGGTTCCTTTCCGCCAACAGCTATTTCGTATCCTTCATGTCGGGCAATACCACCCGGCTGGGGGTGGATCTGGCCACATCGCCTGCCGCGGCGGCAGTTCCGGCGCTGCTGATCCTTGGCTTTGTCACCGGTGTGTTCGGCGGGGCCTTACTGGCAGCCTGGGCCGGGACCCAGCGCAAGTTCGCCGTGCTGGCACTGGTCGCGCTACTGCTGGGCGGAGCCGCACTGGCCGGAGTTGCCAAGCACACCGCCGTCTTCCTGTCCCTCCTGGTGCTGGCGATGGGCGCGCTCAACAACACCTTCCAGCGCGATGGCGAAGTGTCGGTCGGCCTGACCTACATGACCGGGGCGCTGGTCCGCTTTGCGCAGGGGTTGGCGGCCCGGGTGCTCGGGCGGCGCGAAACCGGCTGGTTGGGCTGGCTGATGCTGTGGCTGGGCCTGGCGCTTGGTGCAGTGGCCGGGGCGACTGTCTGGCTGAGCCGGCCCGATCTGGCATTGTGGTTGGCTGCGGCCTGGGCGGCCGGGCTGGCCCTGGCCGCGCGGCGGCTGGCGGTCAGCTGAGCTGGACCAGCTTGTCGCGTCCGGTTGCGCCGCGCAACAAGCGCAGTCGTGACGTCGCCACTCCCAGCGCATCGGCAACCAGTTCAAGCACGGCATCGTTGGCCTTGCCGCCTTCGGGCTTGGCCCGGACCTTCACCAACAGCACGCCGTCGCCAAGCTCCACCCCTTCCGCCCGCGCGCCGGGGGTAACGCGCAACGCCAGGCGCCCTGCGCCATCGGCCAGGGCACGGATCGCTGCGGCGGGGGGATGATCAGGCTTCGGTTTCGCCATTGTAAAGCGCGGCGTGCACCTTGGCGTTCTGGACATAGTGCGCCACGCCCATTTGCAGCCCGGCAATCGCCCGGTCGTCCAGATCGCGCATGAAGGTGGCAGGGCGGCCGGCCCACAATTGCCGCGCCGGGATCCGCTTGCCGGGGCTGAGCAGCGCACCGGCGGCCAGCATCCCTTCCCGTTCGATCACGCAGCCGTTCATCGTCTGGGCCGAGAAGCCGACAAAGCCCTTATCCTCGATGATGGTGCCGTGGATCATCGCCATGTGGCCGATCAGCACGTCTTCCCCGATCAGGGTCGGAAAGCCGTCCGGCGCACCGGGCATTGCGCTGTCGCAGTGGATCACGCTGCCGTCCTGCACATTGGTGCGGGCACCGATCACGATCCGGCTGACATCGCCGCGCAGAACGCAGTTGTACCAGATCGACGCGTCCGGCCCGATCTCCACATCGCCGATGATCCGGCATCCGGGGGCAATGAAGGCGCTATCGTGAATGCGCGGAGTCTTGCCGTTGATCGCGACAATGGTGGTATCGGGTCGGTTCATGGTCATTGCTTCCCCAGGAAGTTTGCCCAGGTGACATAGGGCAGGATCGAGGCGTGGTCATCGGTCCACAGCCGCGGTGCGGGCTGCTTTAGCGGCCGGAACGGCATGGCCGGAGCCAGCTTGGCCAGTTCGTCCAGCCGCGCCGGATCGCGCGTGATCGCCACCCAGGTGGATCCGGTCCAGACGTTCTGGTCGGGTGGCGAATCCTCGCGCACCGCAGCGTGCAGCCCGCGCGCCTTCACCGCCGCCGCCAGCGCCGGCTCAAGATCGATGAAGCGGTTGGAAATGTGCACCATCAGCACGCCGCGCGGGGCCAGCGCCTGCATGTAAACCCCAAACGCCTCGTGCGTGAACAGGTGCAGCGGGATCGAATCCGAGGAGAATGCGTCGATCGCCAGCAGATCGTAGGTTCCCGGCCTGACCTGCGCCAGCTTGAGCCGGGCATCGCCGAGCACGATCTGCGCGCCCGGCGCGCAGCCCGACAGATATGTGAACTTGCCCTGGCGGGAGAGGTCCAGCACCGTCTCGTCGATCTCGAACACAGACCAACTCTGCCCCGGACGGGCATAGCCGAGCAACGATCCGGTACCGAGCCCGACCACTCCGATCATTGCACGCCCCGGCACCAGCCGCGAGGCATTGGCAAAGGCGATCCCCGCGCCCGATCCGGGTCCGTAGTAGGTCAGCGGCAGACAGCGCGCCGCCGGATCGGTCGACTGCCGGCCATGGAGCGTGGTGCCATGGGCCAGCGTGCGTTGCTGCTCCAGCGGATAGTCCCGCACGGTATAGACGCCGAAGTAGCTGCGGGTGCGTAAACCGTCACGACTGTCCTTGATCGTCTGCAGCCCGCCCTGAACCAGCATGGCCGCACCCAGGACGCCCAGCGCCAGAGCCCGCCACGGGACCAGCGCCAACCCAACCAGGGCAAGCGCGGCGGACAGGACGATCGCAGCCGTTTCCCGGCCAACCTCGGAATTGGCGTCATAGAGGAACTTCGCCAGAGCGGCGGCCGCGATCATCAGCCCGCCCAGCGCCATGAACTTGAGCGCGGGGGCAAGGTCACCACGGCGCGCCCAGTCGAGCAGCGCCGGGCGCGGCAACAGCAGCGCGGCAGCAAAGACCAGCAGCGGATGTTCCCACGCCCAGTCGAACGCCAGCGGCGCGATCAGTGCGGTGAACAGCCCGCCGAGCGCCCCGCCAAGCGACATGGCCAGGTAGAACCCGGTCAGCCCTTCGGCCGGCGGGCGCAGATCGTAAAGCCGGGCATGAAGCGCGACGCAGACGAAGAACAGCAACCCGACGCTGGCCAGCACCGGCAGCAAACCATGCGCGCCTTGCGACACCATCGCGAGGCCACCAATCGACAACACCGCCAGCCAGGCCAGTGCCGAGACCGCCCGTGCCGGCCCGCGCCGATCCGAAAAAGCGATCACGAAACTGAGCAAGTAGATCCCCAGCGGAATCACCCACAGCAGCGGCATGGCGAAGATATCGGTAGTAAGGTGCGTCGTCGTCGACAGCATCAGCCCCGAAGGTACCGCCGCCAGGGCGATCCACAGCGCAAGCTGGCGCGCAGCGGGGCGCTGCTGCGCCGCCGGAGCCTCCGCCACTTGCGGGAGGCCGCGCCGCGCCCGCGCACTCAGGGCGATCAGGCCCAGCAGCAGCACATAGCCCGCGCTCCACGCCCAACCCTGGGCCTGGAGGGGCAGCAGAGGTTCCACTAGCAGCGGATAGGCAATCAGCCCGGCAAAACTGCCGAGGTTGGACGCGGCATAGAGCGCCCACGGCTCTCCGGCTTGCGGGTGCAACGCGTACCAGCGCTGCATCAGCGGAGCCTGGGCCGAAACCAGGAAGAACACCGGCCCGATCGACAGCGCCAGCAGTGCCGGAACCCAGAACACCTCGCTGCCCGGCGGAGGCGGGGGCAAATCCACCAGCCCGACCGGCAGAGTCAGCAATGCCACGGCGTAAAGGATCAGGTGCAACCGCGACTGACGCTGCAAGGGCAGGCGCGAAAGACGGTGGGCGTACCAGTACCCGGCCAGCAGCAGCGCCTGATAGACCAGCATTGCGCTGTTCCAGACGTTGGGCGCACCGCCCAGCCGCGGCAGGGCCAGCCGCGCAACCATCGGCTGGATCAGAAACAGCAGGAATGATCCGGTCAGGATCGTCGCGACGAACAGTGCCCGAGACGGGCCGGCGGCGGGCGCGGTCATTGTCCCTGCCAGTCCGCGCGGGCGATGCGGTAGGTCACATGGGGCCGCAACGGATCGCCTTCCGGCACCTTGGGATGATCGAACTCGCCGCCTTCCAGGTAGGTCATCCCGATCCGCTCCATCACCGCCCGGCTGGCGCGGTTGTCGACATTGGTAATCGCATAGGCAGCCTGGTCGTCGCGGTTGGCGAACAACCAGTCCAAGGTCATCCGCGCGGCTTCGGTAGCATAGCCGGAACCCCAGCAATCGGTTGCCATCCGCCAGCCCAGCTCGGCCTTGCCGACAATCGGTCCGACAGATCCGCGGATTGCCCCGCACCAGCCGATCAGCCGATCATCCGTGCGGCGCACCATGGCCCAGAAGCAGTGGCCGTGCTCTGCCTCGATCCCCTGCATCCGCGCAATCAGCGCGGCCACTTCATCGCGGCTCATCACCGGCCCCAGCGTGGCCATTACTTCAGGATCGCTGCAAACGGCGTGGAACGGGGCAACATCCTGCTCCGCCCGCCACGAGCGCAGGACCAGCCGCTCGCTCTCCAGCCGGAACTCAGCCATTCAGCAGCCGCGCGGCATGGGCGGCATGATAGGTCAGCACGCCCGAACAGCCCGCCCGCTTGAACGCCAGCAGCGTTTCCAGCACCAGCGCGTCGCGATCGCCCGCGCCGGCGGCTGCGGCGTGTTCGATCATCGCGTATTCGCCACTGACCTGGTAGGCGAAGACCGGAACCTCGAACGCCTCCTTCACCCGGCGGACGATGTCGAGATAAGGCAATCCCGGCTTCACCATCACGCTGTCCGCACCTTCGGCGAGATCCAGTTCCACCTCGCGCAGGGCTTCCTCGGCATTGGCCGGATCCATCTGGTAGGTCTTCTTGTCGCCCTTCAGCAGCCCGCGCGAGCCGACCGCGTCGCGAAACGGACCATAGAAGGCGCTGGCGTACTTCGCCGCATAGGACATGATCTGGACATTGGCGTGGCCCGCGCCCTCCAGCGCGTCGCGGATCGCTCCGATCCGGCCGTCCATCATGTCGCTGGGCGCGATCACGTCGGCTCCGGCCGCCGCCTGGTTGAGGCTCTGGCCAACCAGCACCTCGACCGTCGCATCGTTGAGGACATAGCCCGCCGCATCGATCAACCCGTCCTGCCCGTGGCTGGTATAGGGATCCAGCGCAACGTCGGTCAGCACGCCGATATCATCGCCGCAGGCTTGCTTGATCGCGCGAATCGCGCGGCACATCAGATTGTCGGGATTGAGCGCTTCGGCTCCGTCCTCGCTGCGGCGTTCGGGCTGGGTGTTGGGAAACAGCGCCAGGCAGGGAATGCCCAGTGCCGCCGCCTCCTTCGCCCGCGCGGCGATCAGATCGACCGACCAGCGCGAGACACCCGGCAGCGAGGCAATCGGCTCTTCCACGCCGGACCCTTCGGTCACGAACAGCGGCCAGATCAGATCGGCCGGGGTCAGCACGGTTTCACGGTGCAGCGCGCGGCTCCAGGCAGAAGCACGGGTGCGGCGCAGGCGGGTGGCGGGATAGGAAGACATGGCGCGGTCATAAGGCCGCTGCCGCGCTACCTCAACCTCAAGTCTTCAGCCGGTCGATCTCACGCCGGGGGGACTGCGGTCCGGCAGCGCGCTGCGGGGTCGGACCGGCCATCGCCGCGCCCGGCTTTACGGCCTTGAGTTGCGCCATCCGCGCCTTGAAGGCTTCCAGTTCCTTGGCATCGACCTGGTTGGTCACGGTGAAGCGAACCGACAGCGGATTGACCGGCACCCCGTTGCGGTGAAGTTCGTAATGGAGGTGCGGCCCGGTGGAGAGCCCGGTCGAACCGACATAGCCGATTACCTGCCCGGCACTGACTCGTGCGCCGTTGGGCACGGCGATCCGGCTCATGTGGGCATAGGCCGTGGCAAAGCCCCCGCCGTGATCCAGCTTCACATAGTTGCCGTGGCCGCCGTGCCAGCCGGAATAGATCACCCGGGCATCGCCGACCGCATAGATCGGTGCGCCATGCGGAGCGCCGAAATCGATCCCGGCGTGCATCCGGGTATAGCCCAGCACCGGGTGGCGCCGCGCGCCGAAGTTCGAAGTAACCCGCCCGCCGTAGACCGGCATGATCAGGCCGGTGCGCTGTGCACCCATGCCCGAAGCTTCGAAGAACAGTCCTTCCTTACCCCAGCGCAGTAGCTGGGCCTTGGGCCGGCCATCGCGCTCGAGCCCGGCGAACAGCAGATCGCCGACCTGGACTTCGCCGCTTGCGGAGCGCTTGTAGGACACGATGATGTCGAAGGTATCGCCCGGCTCGATCGCGGTATCGAGGCTCATATGCTGATCAAGCGTCTGGAGATACTGCTGGATGGCTTCGATCGGCGCACCCGCGGCGCGGGCCGAGCGGTAAAGCCCGGCGCCTACCACACCGCGAATCCTGAGCGGCGTGGTATCGACCGCGATCGGCTGCTGGGTCAGGTGCAAACGGCCATCGACCCGCGAAATCGCGAGATCCAGATCGAACCGGGCCCGCAAGCCAAGGTGCTCCAGCGGCCGTGTCGCGCCGGGCGCGGGCGGTGCTCCCAGACGGATATCGACCTGGGTCCCGGCCGCGATCATGCCGACCGGCATCACCTGGGCAATCAGCTGGGTGGCTGCGCCGGCATCGTCCTCGCCCACGCCGGCGCGAATCAGCATCCGGGCGAAGCTGTCGCCCTGGGCCAGCGTGGCGGTCAGTTGCACGTTGGTCCGTTCCGGCGCGGCGGCGAGCGGGGCCATGGCCCTGGTGGCGGCCATGCGCCGGCCGCTGTCCCCGCCAAGGGCCAAAGGCTGGATCATCTGGCTGCGGAATTCATCGCGGGCCGCTTCGTCCAGCGGCATGGCCGGCGCGGCTGCGACGGCATTGTCACCAGGCCAGAAAGCGAGGGCCGTCAGCGTCAGGCCCAGAAAGGCACCGAGATCACGAAACCAGCGGGCACTGCCGATGTCCTCGGCCAGGTCCGGGTTCCAGTCTGCCGCTACGATCCTGTCCTGCAGGTCGTCGCGCAGTCGCGCAAGCCGATGCGACAGGGATTCGCGCGCAGCAAGAGGCACCGCGGCGGCCATGGCGGGGCCGCCGGTCGCAGTTTCCGGCCGATTGCGCGGATTGAACACGTCAATGCCCCCAAGGCGCTGCTTCACCCGCGTTTCCTGCACCGGGCATGGTTAATCCTTGGCTAAAGCAAGGCGATCTTTCGTCCATCGGGGATAAGCCGGGCCTGGGTGGGCGACTGGCCGGGCAGACATCTTGCCCTGGCTCCGCCCGCTTGCCACACCGGTGCGGCAATGGCCCAGCGCTCCGCCACCGACAGCTCGCGCCTCAAGGCGGTCCTTGGTCCGACCAACACCGGCAAGACCCACCTCGCGATCGAGCGGCTCTGCGCCCATTCCTCGGGCATGATCGGCTTTCCGCTGCGACTGCTGGCCCGCGAAGTCTATGACAAGGTCTGCGCGATCAAGGGCCCGGACAAGGTGGCCCTGATCACCGGCGAGGAACGGATCGAGCCAAAGCACGCCCGCTATCTGCTGTGCACGGCCGAGGCGATGCCGGTGGGGGCCGATCTGGCCTTTGTCGCGCTGGACGAGGCCCAGCTGGGCGCGGACCGCGAGCGCGGCCATATCTTCACCGACCGGCTGCTGCACGCGCGCGGGCGGGAAGAGACCATGCTGCTGGGTTCGGCCACGCTGGAGCCGATCGTCAAGGCGCTGCTGCCCGCTTGCGAGATCGTCAGCCGACCGCGCTTTTCCACGCTCAGCCACGCCGGAGCGAAGAAGCTCAGCCGGATCCCGCCGCGCTCGGCCATCGTCGCGTTCAGTGCCGAGCAGGTCTATGCCGTGGCCGAAATGCTGCGCCGGTTCCGCGGCGGGGCGGCCGTGGTGATGGGCGCGCTCAGCCCGGAGACCCGCAACCGGCAGGTAGCATTATACCAGCAAGGCGAAGTCGATTACCTGGTCGCCACAGATGCCATCGGCATGGGGCTCAACCTCGATATCGATCACGTCGCCTTTGCCGGCCTGTCCAAGTTCGACGGGGTGCGCCAGCGGCGGCTGACCACCAGCGAGATGGCCCAGATCGCCGGCCGCGCCGGGCGGCACCAGCGCGACGGAACCTTCGGCACCCTGGCCGGCAGTGGCAGCTACGATGCGGAGTTCTCTGCGGAAGAAGTCTACGCGATCGAGGAGCATCGCTTTCCGCCGCTGACGAGATTGTTCTGGCGCGAGGCCGAGCCCGATTGTGGCAGCCTTGCCGCGCTGATCGCTGATCTGTCACGCCCGCCCGAGCGCAAGGAACTGGCCCCCGCCCCCGAAGCGATCGACCTGGCCGTGCTGCGCCGTCTGGCCGAAGACCCGGAACTTGTCGCGGGCGTTCGGGGCGAGGCACAAGTGCGGCGGTTCTGGCATGTCTGCTCCTTGCCGGATTTCCGCCAGCATGGAGCCGAAACCCATGCGCGGTTCGTGGCGCGGCTGTGGCAGGACTTGCGCCACGGCCAGTTGGGCGGCGATTTTGTGGCCCGCGCCATTACCGAGCTCGACAATCCCTCGGGCGATATCGACACCCTGCAGATGCGGATCTCGGCGATCCGGACCTGGTCCTACGTCGCCCAGCGGCCCGACTGGGTGCTGGCGCGCGAGGAGATGGCGGCCCGGGCACGGGCGGTGGAGACGCGCCTGTCCGATGCGCTCCATGCCCGGTTGACCGAACGGTTCGTCAACCGCCGCACCTCTGTGCTGATGAAAAAGCTGGGGCCGGACGCCGGACTTTTGCCGGTTCGGCTGGTCGAGGATGAAGTGCAGGTCGACGGCGAACCCATCGGACATCTTGCCGGTTTCCGCTTCCGGGTCGATCCACAGGCCCGCCATGCGGACCGCAAGCTGCTGCTGGCCGCGGCCGAGCGCCACTTGCCCGAACTGCGTGCACGCCGGGCCGAGGCCCTGCTGGCCAGCCTGGCCGATGGCAGCGCCACGCTGGCGCTCGACGGACCCAGGCTGACCTGGGACGGCGAAGCGCTCGCCACACTCGAGGCCGGCCGCAATCTGCTTCACCCGAAGGTGACGCTCGATCCGGCGCTCGCCGGTCTGGCCCCCGACCTCCGCCAGCGACTGGTCCATGCCCTGGAGCAGTGGCTGGAGCGCGCGCTTGTTCCGCTGGCCGCGCTGCGCCGGATCGATGCCGCCGCCGGAGAAGCCGCCGCCGGTCCCGAACTGCGCGCCCTGCTGATTCGCCTTACCGAAGCGGGCGGTCTGCTCGAACGCGCCGGATCGGGACTTGATCGGCTCAGCAAGGACCAACGCGAGCGGCTGCGCAGGCTGGGGGTGCGAGTTGGCGCGCTGGACCTGTTCCTTCCGGACATGCTGAAACCGTCGGCACTGGCAGCCTGGCGCACGCTGCTCGGCGCGCGCCACCTCCCCCTGCCGACCCCGGTGCCAGCCATGCCGCCGGTCGTGGCAACCCCTGGCAAGAGCGTAACGCCGCCGGGCTATCGCCGTCTTGGCAAACAGGCCGTGCGGCTCGACATGGCCGAAAAGTTGCTGCGCGCCGCCCATGAGGCGCGGCTGGCCGGACGCGGCAAGCCTTTCGTGATCGACCCGGCGCTGGCCATCTCCACCGGGTTGAACACCGCCAGCTATGCCTGGCTGTTACGCCTGGCGGGCTTTACCGCCAGTCCGGCGCGGCTCCTGCCCGAAGGGGCATATGGCCCGCCGCAGCCGGCGCGCTGGCGCTGGCGCCCACCCCGGCGTGAGGCCGAGGCCCCCCGTGCGATCGTCACGCCAGCCTTGTCCGGCAGCGCCTTTGCCGCGCTGGCCGGGCTGGTGCGCTGATGCGGATCGACAAGTTGCTGTGGTTTCTGCGGCTGGCCGGCAGTCGCAGCTTTGCCCAGGCCTGGGTCCTCGATGGCCACATCCGCCTGAACGGAAGGCGAATCGAAAAGCCCAGCGCGGCCGTCGGCTGCGGCGATGTGCTGACTCTGCCGATGCGTGGCGAGGTCCGAATCGTCGAGGTTCTGACCCTGCCGACCCGGCGCGGACCGGCCAGCGAAGCCCAGGCCTGCTATCGGGTGCTTGACGCGAGCGCTGGAAATCCCATAGCAGCAGGCAAAGACAACTCGCCTTAGGGGACCTGATTGCCATGACCTATGTCGTCACCGACGCCTGCATCAAGTGCAAGTACACCGATTGCGTCGAGGTCTGCCCCGTCGACTGCTTCTACGAGGGCGAGAACATGCTGGTGATCAACCCCAGCGAATGCATCGACTGCGGCGTGTGCGAACCGGAATGCCCCGCCGAAGCGATCCTGCCCGATACCGAAAGCGGCCTGGAACAGTGGCTTGAGCTGAACGCCAAGTACTCCGCCGAATGGCCCAACATCACCCAGAAGAAGGAACCGCCGGCCGACGCCGACGAGCACAAGGGCGAAGACGGCAAGTTCGACAAGTTCTTCTCGGCCGAGCCCGGCGAAGGCGATTGATCGCAGGCCGGGGCCAGGCCCCGGCTTGGCCCGACCATGCAGTTCCCGCACCATTGCAGGGGTGAGAAGCCGCAAGGATTCTCACCTCTGGCAATTATGTTACAGTTGTGTTATATAATACCCAACTGCGGCGGGCTTGAAGGCCCGTGCGACAGCCAGACATCATGAAAGGCGGGATGCACAGGGGCGGTTGATGGAGGCATCGGACCGGGTCGCAACACTTTTGTCCGTACCTCCCCTGAACAATCGGCTGTCCCTTGGCGCGTTATGCGCCATCCCGCGAACGAAAGGATGATAGATGGTAGCCAAGGCCCATGCCTTCGACGTTGGTGACTACGTGGTCTATCCCAAGCACGGGGTTGGCCGGGTGATCGAACTGCAGGAGCAGGAAATCGCCGGGATGACTCTGGAGCTTTACGTTCTCAGGTTCGAGAAAGAGCGCATGACCCTGCGCGTGCCGACCAACAAGGTTGAAGCGATCGGGATGCGCAAGCTGTCCAGCGACAAGACCCTGCGCGAAGCGCTCGACACGCTGAAAGGCAAGCCCAAGGTCAAGCGCACCATGTGGTCGCGCCGCGCCCAGGAATACGAAGCCAAGATCAATTCGGGCGATCTCGTCTCGATCGCCGAAGTGACCCGCGACCTGTTCCGCGCCGACGACCAGCCGGAACAGTCCTATTCGGAACGGCAGATCTTCGAAGCCGCCTCGTCGCGTCTGGCGCGCGAACTGGCCGCGATGGAAAAGACCGACGAACCGGCCGCGCTGAAGAAGATCCTGGCGATCCTAAACGAGCATGCGCCCAAGTACTACGCCGAAGCGGCTGCAACCGCCTAAGCCCCTGGTTCAAGGTTGAATTTGGCAAAGGGCCGTCCCGCCGGGGCGGCCCTTTCCGTTTGTCCTCTTGAAGCGTGTGGCATGGCGTATTATATCGGCAATACACATTGCGGAGGAATCGCCATGAAGTTGAGGTTGGGCAAGTTTGCAAAGGCGCTGGGACCGATCATCGCCGTGGCCATGGCTGCGGGCGTGGCTGGCTGCGACGGCGCCAAGGTTTCGATCAACGGCGAAGAGGGCAAGCCGCTCTCCGAACTCGACCTGTCGGGCAAGGCGCCCGAGGAACTCGTGCTGGCCGGGCCCGACGAGGTGCGCGTCACCACTGGCGACAAGTTGGCGATCACGGTCGAGGGCGATGCCGAAGCGAAGGACCAGATCCGCTTCAGCCTGAAAGATGGCAGCCTGGCGATCCACCGCGCCGACAAGACCTTCAATTCGGGCGGCAAGGTCGCGATCATCAACGTGACCATGCCCGCGCCGCGCGAAGTGGTGATGGCGGGGACCGGCAAGATCACCACTGTGGCTCTGGCCAGCAAGGCTGAAGTGACGGTGGCCGGGTCGGGCACGATCGAAAGCACCGCGATTGCAGGCGAATCGCTGGATCTGACCATTGCCGGATCGGGCAATTTCCGCGCCGCCGGGAACGTGAAGACGCTCGACCTGACCATTGCCGGCAGCGGATCGGCCCAGATGGACGCGCTGAAGGTCGAAAAGGCCGATGTCTCGATCGCCGGATCGGGCAGCACCGCCTTTGCCTCGGACGGCGAAGTCGATGCCAGCATCATGGGTTCGGGCAATGTAACGGTGAAGGGCCGCGCCCGTTGCACCGTCAGCTCGATGGGTTCCGGCAAACTGGTCTGTGAAACCCCGGTCCAGCAGAAGGACAAGGATGCGCCCGAGCCGCCGAAGGCTCCGGAAGCGCCGGCCGCACCCGAAGCACCCAAGCCCTAGGCCGCAGCCCGCTTCAGACGGTCATTGATCGCGGCGCCGATTCCCTCCGCGGGGATCGGCGCAACCGCGATTCGTGCCTGTGGCGCGGCGGCGGCAAGATGCAGGCATTCGTAGAGCCGTGCTGCGGCTTCGGCCAGGTCGCCGCTTGCCGACAGGGTTGCATCCCCGGCAATCGCTCCGAACCCGATCAGGAACTCGTCCACTTCAGCCGCAGCGGCATCCAGCCGCACCGGCTTGCCCGGCGCATAGTGGCTGGCCAGCTGGCCCGGAGCCTCGATGCGGCTATCCGCCGTGGCGTCAACCGGGGGGCCCAGCAGTTCGGTCAGTTGTGCCTCGGTCACCGGCCCCGGTCGCAACACCTGCCAACCGGACCTGCGCAATGCGACAATGGTGCTTTCGATCCCGGCCGCGCAGGCTCCGCCATCAAGAATCAGATCCACCGCTGCGCCAAGCGAGGCAGCGACATGATCCGCCCGGGTCGGGCTGACCCCGCCGGATCGGTTGGCGGACGGTGCTGCCAGCGGCAGGGCGCTCTCCCGCAGCAGTGCGCGCATCGCCGGGTGAGCCGGGCAGCGCAGGGCAATGGTCGGCAGTCCCGCCGTTACTGCCGGAGCGATTCGCGCCCCTTCCTTTAGCGGCAGGACCATGGTGAGTGCGCCCGGCCAGAACGCTTCGGCCAGAATCCGCGCGCGACCATCGAATTCCGCAATCGCTTCGGCGGCCGCGAGGTTGGGCACGTGGACGATGAGCGGGTTGAAATCCGGACGACCCTTGGCGCGATATATCGCCGCTACGGCATCGGCGCTGTCAGCCCTTGCGGCCAGGCCATAGACCGTTTCGGTAGGCACCGCGACCAGTCCGCCATCGCGCAGCATGCCAGCCGCCGCAGCGATGCCCGCCGCGTCGGCAGGGCGGATCGTGGGATGGAGCACCTTGCCCGTCATGCGCTCCCGCTATAGGCGGAGCGGGACAAAGCCAAGGAAAAGCGAGAGCCGCTAAACATGGACTTCACCGCCCCCACCGCCGACCAGATCCTGGCCATCCGCGTCAATGCCGGGATCGAGGAACTTGCCGCCCACCCGCGCTTCGCCGCGGCCAGTGCGGACATGGTCGAAGCTATCGTCGAAGGGATCGGTCAGTTCGCCGCCGGGGAATGGGCGCCGCTCAACCGGCTGGGCGACAAGGAAGGCGCAATCCTCGCCAATGGCACGGTTTCGCTCCCCGCCGGTTTTGCCGAGGCCTATCAAGCCTATGTCGAGCAGGGCTGGAACGCGATTGCCGGGGACGAGGCCTTTGGCGGGCAGGGCCTGCCATTCACCCTGGCCGCCAATGTGCTGGAGAATCTGGGTGCGGCCAACATGGCCTTCAGCCTGCTGCCGATGCTGACCGTCGGCGCGATCGATGCGATCCACCACCACGGCAGCGAAGCGCAGAAGGCAACCTATCTGGCCAAGCTGGTCAGCGGCGAATGGTCCGGCACGATGAACCTGACCGAGCCGCAGGCCGGATCGGATGTCGGCGCGCTGCGCACCACTGCCACCCCGCGCGGCGACAGAACCTGGTCGATCAAGGGCACCAAGATCTTCATCACCTGGGGCGAGCACGATCTGGCTCGCAATATCGTCCACCTTGTCCTGGCCCGGACCCCCGGCGCACCGGCCGGAACGCGCGGGATCAGCCTGTTTCTGGTCCCGAAGTACCATGTGAACTCGGACGGGTCGTTGGGGGCTCGCAACGACCTGCGTTGCGCCGGACTGGAACACAAACTGGGGATCATGGCCAGTCCGACCTGCGTGATGAGCTTTGGCGACAACGACGAATGTATCGGCGAAATGATCGGGGCCGAGAACGAAGGCCTCAAAGCCATGTTCACGATGATGAACTCGGCCCGGATCAACGTCGGCAACCAGGGAGTGCAAATTGCCGAGCGGGCGCTTCAACAGGCCAGCCATTACGCGCGCGAGCGGATCCAGTCGGCCCGTGCGGGATCGCCCAGCCGCGATTCGGTGGCGATCATCGAGCATCCCGACGTGCGCCGCATGCTGCTGCGAATGCGGGCGCTGACCGAGGGCGCACGGGCGCTCCTCTATTACACTGCCGGCATGGTCGATCGCGGCGCGCTGGAGATCGACGGCGCGCAGGCCCGGGCCGATTGTCTGGTGCCGCTGATCAAGGCCTGGGGAACAGACATCGGCTGCGAAGTGGCCAGCCTTGGCGTGCAGATCCATGGGGGCATGGGCTTTGTCGAGGAAACCGGCGCGGCACAGCATTACCGCGATGCGCGGATTGCGCCGATCTATGAAGGGACCAACGGGATCCAGGCAGCTGACCTGGTCACCCGCAAGCTGGGCTATGAAGGCGGAGCGGTGCTGAGCGCCTTGCTGGCGGACGCCGCGCGCGAATGCACCGGAAAGGCCCCGGACCTTGCCGCCCTGGCCGAGGACTGCATCGAGGTGGCCCGATGGATGGCGGGCGAGGCAAGTCTGGACGACAAGCTGGTCGGATCGGTGCCGTTCTGCACCATGTGCGCCGTGGCCGTTGCTGGCTGGCAGCTTCAGCGCCAGGCGGAGGCCGCCGAAGGGGCTTTGGCAGTGACGAAACCGGTGGTGGCCCGTTACTTCGCCGAGCACGTGGCGACCGAAGCACGCGGCCTGAAGGCCGCGGCGATGGCCGGATCGGGCCTGCTTTACGCGCTCGATGCCGAGGCGCTGGCCGGATGACGGACCAGGGGGACCCGCTGGCCCGGATTGCCGAGGCGCTGGACCGACTGGCCCCGCCAGCGGTGGCGCCTGTCGACTGGACTTCGGCCCCGGCCTATGTCTGGCATGGCAACGCCCGACCGGTAGAACGGCTGATCGCCCCGCCGCTGGACCTGCTGCAGGGGATCGACGCGCAAAAGGCGGCTGTGACCGGCAATGTCGCGCGGCTTGCCGCTGGCCATGCCGCACATGACATGCTGCTGTGGGGATCGCGCGGCATGGGCAAGTCCGCACTGCTGCGCGCCGCCGTGCTGGATGCGCAGGGCCGCGATCCGGGCGCGATCGCGCTGGTGCAGGTCGCTCCCGAAGCATTGGACAGCCTGGCCGCGCTGTTTGCCGAGCTGGGACAGCAGGAGCGGCGCTTCCTGGTGTTCATCGACGATCTCGGCTTCGAGGAAAACGACAGCGCCGGCCCGCGGGCGCTGCGATCCTGGCTGGAGGGCGGAATCGAGGCCCGGCCCGGCAATGTCCGCATCGCCGTGACCAGCAACCGCCGCGCAATCGTGCCGCGCCACCTTTCGGAGCAGGACGATCCGATCAATCCGCGCGATGCCGTGGATGACCGGCTGGCCCTGGCTGACCGGTTCGGGCTGTCGATCGGCTTCCACAATTGCAGCCAGGACGATTACCTGGCGATCATAGCCGGATACTGTGCTGCTCACGACCTCGCCTGGAGCGAGGCCGAGGCACTCGAATGGTCGAAGCGGCGCGGCGCGCGCTCTGGCCGGGTCGCCTGGCAGTTCGTCACCGAACTGGCCGGGCGCGCGGGAAAGAGCCTATAGCCCTTACTGCTGCCTGGCCTGGCCTTCGGGTCCGAAAGCGCCGCGGTACTGCGCCGGATCACCATCAAGCTGGCGACGCGGAGGCAGACGGCCGACCTTGACCGGCTGGATCGCAGGCGAGGGCGCCGCACCGGGTGCGATCACCCGCCAGATGATCCCGGCGGTGTCATCAGTCACCAGCAGCGCGCCATCGCGAGCGAAAGCCACCCAGGTTGGTCGGCCACGGGTATCGCCATTGTCCTTGAGGAAGCCGGTCAGCACCGGCACCGGCAGCCCCTGCGGATTGCCATTGGCATCGAACTTGACGAAGACCACGTCATAGCCAGCCGGGGGGTTGCGGTTCCACGAGCCATGACGGGCGATGAAGGCGCCGTTGGCGAACTCAGCACCCATCCGCTCTCCGCCCACGGCAAAGGCCAGACCCAGAGGCGCGGTGTGGGCGCCCAGCGCGTACTCCGGCTTGCGCACGAAGTCGTCGATATACTCGGGAGGCGCGGACTTCACACGGTCGTCGTCGTACTTCTTCCAATAGATCCACGGCCAACCATAGTGCGCGCCAACCGGGACATTGGTCAGGTAATCGGGAACAAGATCGGGGCCGAGCATGTCGCGCTCGTTCACCACGGTCCACAACTCGCCCGAAGCCGGGTTCCAGCCGAGCCCGTTGGCATTGCGCAGCCCCTGCGCGAACTGGCGCGGGAAGCCGTCCTTGGTCAGATCCTTTTCCCAGATCGCGGCGCGGCCCTGCTCAATCTCCATTCCCTGTTCGCCGATGTTCGAGGCTGAACCCACCGCCACGTAAAGGCGGTTGCCATCCGGGCTTAGCACCAGGTTGCGCATCCAGTGGTTGCCGGCCGGCGGCAGGTCCATCACCTTGCGCGGTTCGCCGGTGATCGCGGTTTCGCCCAGCTTGTAATCGAACACGATCACCGCATCGTGGTTGCCCACGTAAAGCCGGTCGTCCGCCCAGGCGAGGCCGGAGGGCGAGGCCATGTGCTTGTCCTCGATCAGAACGTAACGCTGTTCGGCCGTGCCATCGCCGTCACCATCGCGCAGCAGGGTCAACCGGTCGGCGGATTCACCGTGCGAGCCGGCCCGCTTCATCAACTTCTGCCCGATCCAGCCGACCAGCCCGCCGCCGAGATTGGTCGAGGGCGAGTCGGCCTCGGCCACAATGACATCGCCATTGGGCAATGTGTAGATCACCCGCGGATGTTCGAGCCCTTCGGCAAAGCGCTTCACTTCCAGGCCCTTGGCGGCGACCGGTGCCTCGTCCTTGGCCCAGCCGACCGGCTTGGCAATCGCGATCGAGGGGATCTGCTCCACCTTCGGTTCGGCCAGGACCGGATCCTTGCCCGAGAGCTGTTCGGTGGTGTGCTCCGCGGGGGTCCCGCGCCACAACCAGTAAGCGAAACCGCCGATCACCATGAGGGCGATCAGCAGGGCGACAAGCAGCTTGCGTTTGGTCGACATGGCGCGGTGATACTTTGTCACCGGCACGGCGGCAACCAAAGTCTGGGACAAGGGGTCAAGTCTGGGTTATGGGCCGCGCATGTTCGATTTCCAGCCCGATCCTGCCCAGCCCAAGCCCGAACTTTACCGCGATCTGGTCGATGCGGCCCGCGCGCTGACGGCTGATGAGCCTGATGGCGTGGCCAACATGGCCAACCTTGCCGCTCTCATCTGGCAGTTCGTGCCGCGGCTCAACTGGGCAGGGTTCTACCGAATGGTGGACGGCGCGCTGGTGCTCGGCCCATTCCAGGGCAAGCCGGCCTGCATCCGCATTGCGCCTGGTCAGGGCGTGTGCGGCGCGGCGGCGGCCAGCGGACAGACTCAGCTGGTGCCTGACGTCCACGCCTTTCCCGGCCATATCGCCTGCGACGGCGCCAGCCAGTCCGAGCTGGTCGTGCCGGTGTTCCGGAATGGAGCGGTGATTGCGGTGATCGATCTCGACAGTCCGGAACTGAACCGCTTCGACACCGAGGATGCCGCCGGGATCGAGGCGCTGGCCGAGGCGATCGCCGCGGTAATCTGACCGGGCAAGGCTGCACCGAATCGGGACAATGGCAAGAGAGACCCTGACCAAGCCTTGGTCAGCAGCCCGACATGATGCTAAATTCCAAGTTAATGCCGGAAAGCTCCGGTCTTTTCCCAGGGGATTGCCATGTCCGTTCGTCCGATCAGCCTAGCCCTTTGCGCTGCCTTGTGCGGCCTGGCCCTGCCGGCCGCCGCCCAGACCGGGGTGGTCGATGCCCAGGGCCGGGTCTTCGACGGGCCGATCCCCGATCCGCGCCCCGAATGGCGCGGTCCGCCTCCGGGTCCGGGCCAGCCGATGGCCCATTCGCCCATGCCGGAGGGCGAGCAGGCCCGCCAGTATCCCCCGGGCTGGGAGCAGGCCCGCGCCAACTGGCTGGCCGAGTGCCGCCGTCGCCATGGCAACGGCAACAAGGTTGGCGGCGCGCTGGTTGGTGGCGTGATTGGGGGCGTGGTTGGGAACCGCGTCGCCGGGAAGGGCAATCGTGCGGTTGGAACCGTGGCCGGGGCCACGGTTGGTGCAGTCGCGGGCGGGGCGATCGGCGATGCGGCCGACAAGCGCGCCGCGCGCGACTATTGCGAGGCCTATCTGGAACAGCACACCACCTGGAGCCATGGCGGAGCCATGGGGCACGGCTATGGTCATCCTGTGGTCGGCTATGGCTATGCGCCGATGATGGTCATGGTCCCTGTGGCCTATGTCCAGGTCGCCGCGCCGGCCCAGCCGCGCGAATGCGTGGAGACGGTGGTGACCGAGGAATGGGTGACCGTACGGGAAAAGCGCAAGGTGCGTTATATCAAGCCGCGCCCCGAAAAGCGGGTCAAGATCGTACCGGACAAACGGGTCCGCACCAACTGATCGCCGAAAACAGAAAGGGGGCCAATCGGCCCCCTTTTCCATTACCGGCATGAGAGTGGCAATCAGAGCTTGCGCCCGATCAGTTCCTTCATGATCTCGTTGGTCCCGCCGAAGATCCGCGTGACGCGCGCACCGCGCCACATCCGGGCGATCGGGTATTCATTCATGTAGCCGGCCCCGCCGTGGAGCTGGAGGCACTTGTCCATCACTTCCCACTGCAGGTCGGTGTGCCACAGCTTGGCCGCGGCGCCCTCTTCCGGGGTCAGTTCCTTCCTGAGGTGCCGGGCCAGAGCCCAGTCAAGATGCGCCCAGCCGACCTGCAGCTTGGCCTTGATGTCGGCCAGCACGAAGCGGCTGTTCTGGAAATCGAGGATCGGCTTGCCGAAAGCCTTGCGATCGCGGGTATATTCCACCGTCATGTCGAAAGCGCGCTGGGTGCTGGCCATCGCCGAAACGGCGATCGACAAACGCTCCTGCGGCAGTTCGCTCATCAGGTAGATGAAGCCCATGCCTTCCTGGCCGAGGCAGTTGGTGATCGGTACGCGCACGTCCTCGAAGAACAGTTCCGAGGTATCGGCTTCGTCCTGCCCGATCTTGTCGAGGTTGCGACCGCGCTTGAAACCTTCGCGGTTGGCTTCGACCAGCACGATCGAGATGCCCTTGTAGGCCGGCTGGATCTCGGTGTCGGTCTTGCAGCAGACCAGGATCAGATCGGCATTCTGACCATTGGTGATATAGGTCTTCGACCCGTTGATCACATAATGGTTGCCGTCCTTCTTGGCCGTGGTGCGCATGCCCTGAAGGTCGGACCCGGTGCCCGGCTCGGTCATGGCGATAGCGGTGACGACTTCACCCGAAACCAGCTTGGGCAGCCATTCCTTCTTCTGCTCTTCCGAGCCGTGGGCGACCAGGTAGTTGGCAACGATGTCCGACTGAAGCGAGAAGCCGGTGGTGACCCCGCCGTAATAGGCGGTCTCTTCATCGACGATCGCGTTATAGCCGAAATCAAGGCCCAGGCCGCCGTATTCCTCGGGCACGGTCGGGCACAGCAGCCCCAGTTCCCCGGCCTTGGGCCAGATCGACTTGGGGACAATCCCGGCCTCGGCCCAGGCGGCCTGATTCGGGGCGATCTCGTCCAGCATGAAGCGGCGGACGGTCTGACGGAAAGCTTCGTGATCTTCGGTGTAGGCCGTGCGGGCCAGCGAATCGAGCGACATGGCGGTTTCCTCTCGGGGGCTTGTGTTGGGCCAAGGCGTAATGCCCAGCGCCGCCGCCGGTCAACCGGATTTTAATCGAACGATTAAGGTGCGCGGGCAAGGTCGCCGGCCGGCAACAGTTCCAGCCGCAGCTTGCCCAGACGCAGCGAAGGCTGGGCCCGATCAATCCGCAGCTGCCCGCCCAGCTCCGTCCGCACGCCCATGGCCTTAGCGCTCGCCTCGGTCAGGCGCAGGCGATAGCTGCCATAGGGGACTGAATCGAAGAACAGGTAGCCGTCAAAGTCGCTCTGTCCGCGCAGTACGATCTGCCCGGCCGGATCGACCAGTTCCACGCCGATGCCGCCACGCGGTTCGCCATCTGGGCCCAGCAGCACGGCCTCGATCTCGCCCGTCGGGGCCAACGGCAATGAGAGTTTGGCCGTAACTCCCGGGCGCGGCACAACCACCATGCCCCTGCCCTTGGGCTGCAATAGCGGATCCTCCAGCGATCCGGCATCGATCGAAACGAGGACCGGGACATAGGGCACCAATCCGTCGATTACCGTCCGGCCCTTGGCATCGGTCGGCTTGTCGCCCGTCCGGAAGCCCGCCTCGACCGCGACACCCTCCACCGCCGGCTCGTTTGCCTGGCGATAGCCGTCGCCGTTTTCGTCGCGATAGACCTCGACTGCGGCCTGGCCGGTTTCAGCCAGTCGTTCGCGCGACAGGCGCCAGCCGCCATCGACCGGATCGGGCCCGATCGAGAAGGCCAGAGTCAGGCCGAAGCCCAGGTTGCCGCGGTTATCGATCCGTCCCTCACCACGCAGCGCGAAGTGCTTGAATTGGTGGACATAGCCCAGCGAGTATTCCTGCCGGTCCGCGATCCGGTCATGATCGAAGCCGGCACGCAGGGTCGAGGCAGGCCCGATCGGGGCGTCGACCACGAACTGCGCGCGCTGGAAGCCGGGATGAGTCCCACTGAGGCCAAATGCGGCCTGGCCGCGCAAGCGGACCCGGCCAAGGGCGGTATTGCCGATCAGCGTCAGCCTCGTTCCCTGCTCCTCGCCTGCCGTGACCAGTACCGGTCCGGCAATCGAGCGGTTCAGCAGTTCGACCGTCAGCGAGGCCCGGCCGATGTGCATCGAGCCGCGCGTTAACACTTCGGTAACTTTCAGCCCCCGCTGGGTCAGCGTCTGGCGCACCCCGGCTTCGACCGGCAGGCGCCAGCTGCCCAGCCGGACCGAGCCGGACAGGCGCAGGCCAAACTCGCGGTTCTGCTCCAGCGAAACCAGGTCGGATTCGAAATCCCCCGCGGTCCACATCGCATGGGCGTTGATATTGACGCCCTTGACCCGGCCGATCGCCTCGCCGCGCAGCGCTACGCCGCTGCCGAACTGGTGCGAACCCGATAGTTCGACCAGCAGCGGCCCCAGCGATCGACGCAGGTTGGCCTCCAGATAGTGTTTGCGGCGGCCAGAGCGGGTCAGGCTGTGATAGCCCAGGCCCGCGGTGGTTCGGCCATCAAGTCCGCGCTCGACGCCGACCCCCCAACGCCATCCCGTACGGGTGAGGTAGGCAGGTGAACCCAGGTCGAGCAGGTCCTTGCCTTCATCAAGGATTCCGGCCCAGTACCAGGTCTTGCCGGCCGGGATGCTGTCGATCCCGACGGTCTGGCTGGTGCGTTCATGCCGGACCTGGCCTTGCGGACCGTAGAGCACGACGTCGAACTCATTCTCGCCGAACTGCAGCTCGATATCGGCAAACTCATAACGTCCGTCACCGCGATCGGCCTGGTAGGCCCGCAGCACGCCATTACGGTATAGTTCCGCATCCCAACCTGCCGGCAGAGCACCGCGCAGCGTGGTGGTGCCGAACCGTGATGGCAGATTGAGCGGCCGGTTCGAGATGAACGCGCCGCGGCCATATGCGCTCTGGCCGGTCAGGGCCGAAGGCGGGGTATCCACATCACCCAGCGCGATCTGCGTAGCCCCGAAGGGTCCGAGCAGATTGCCGGAGGGATCGTTGCGGTAAAGCTTGAAACGGAATGAATCCGGGGCAAGCGAATCCCGCCCGGCGAGGCGGGCGTTGTAGCTCATCCCCGCAATCTCGCCGCTGGCCAGCCCCTCGTAATTCACGCTGGTGCCGGCATTGCGGTTCCATTGCGCCTGAACCTGAACATCGACCGAAGGAGCGCGCCAGGTTTGATAGGGCGTCTGCGCGGTGGGCATGCTGGCCAGATCGAAATCGCGGTTGGCCGGCTTCTGAAGTCGCGCGGCGCGACTTTTCCGCTCCATCGCTTCCAGGAACGGCAGCTTCCGGTCGCTCTCGATCACGACCGAGAGATTGCCGAGATCCGGCTTGAACCGTACGCCCATCCATTGCGACAGGGCAGACAGGCTGATGCACCAGCCTTCGGGCGTATCCTGGATCGCATTGGCGCCGATCGCACGGCTTCCGTTCACGGTTTGTACCGTGTTCGCATCGCGATCGATCACCAGCCGCTGATCCTCCGCGAACAGCCAGCCAGTTGCGCGGCGCGACTTCTTGTCCAGTCGCACCGGCAGATCGAGCGCCTGGATCAGGTCAGCGAAATCGACGCAGACCCCAGACGGCGTCTGATAGCCGCGCATCGGCTCGCCCAGCCGGAACTGGCCAGAGCGCAGCTCCAGCAGCAGCGAATCGTCGTCATTGGCGCGCCAGCCTTCCGCCCGGGCTGGCGCCGCCCACAGGCAAAGCGCCGCCGTAGCCACGGCGGCGCATTTTCCTGCAAGGGCGAACCAGCGTTTCATGACGTCAAGCCGGAGTGGCTATCCTTCCTGAATATAGGGCTTTATTGCAGTGACTTACTGGAAGTTCGCGGTCGTTTCGGCGAGCAGCGCACCGCCGTTTTCTGGTAGTTCGCGGTACTCGATCCTGACCGGGCCCTTCAGCTTGGCGAGCTGCTCGGCATTGAGCGGCACGAAGACCTTGCGGCGGGTGACCTCGGGATAGACGGCAACGCCGCGCAGGTTGAACAGCACGTCGCCGCGCGGACCCTTGCCGATCAGCTCGCCATAGACCGAGCGCTGCCCGCTGCGGCCCATGTCGAGCTCGATATAGGCGCCCCGCTCGTTGCGGATCAGCCTCGGGTTCGCAAGGCTGGCCTGGGCCTCGAGCCGGCCTTTGCGGACGAAGACCGGAATGGTGATGCCGTAGATCGGGGTCAGCCGGATCGAGACGCCGGTTTCGCTGCCGGTGGCGGGCGCGGCTTCGGGAGCCGTTGCATCGGGAATTGCCCGGAAGCTCATGTGCACACGGTATTCGCCGTCCGGGAGTTCGGCCGGCGGACGGACCGAGATCCGCACCGCCTGGGGCTGGCCCGGCAACAGCGTGATCCGGCGCGGCGCATAGCGCACCATGTCGAGCGCCGAGCGCTCGGTCGGATTGGCGGCAGCCTCCTCGATGTCGGAGAAGTCACCGCTTTCGTCCATCCGCCGCAGTTCGAGCGAGATCCGGTAGGTCGCGGGCTTCGCGCCGATGTTGCTGAGCACCACTTCGGCCTGACCGCCATTGTTGATCACCACCCGGGTCGGCGCGACCAGCAGGTCGCCCTGGGCGGCGGCAGGAATGGCGGCAAGGGCAGCAGCAACCGCGGTCAGAACGGCGCCGCAGCGACGGACAAAGGATGAAGGCAGCATCGTATCCCCTTGAAGGCTTGCCGAAGAGTCAGCGGGACTCTCCGCAAATGTCCTGAAGGGGATAGGAAAACAGGGTTAACATCTGGCTAACCATGGCGGGAATGGACGCAAACGAAAGGGCCGCATCCGGCTGGCGGATGCGGCCCCCTGCTTGGTCGGGGTCTGCAGGAGACCCCGGGGATCTGGCCTTACTGGTACTCGACCGAGACCGAGAAGGTGCCCGAGTAGGTGCCGGCAACCTGGCCGCTGCCCACGGTCAGCGTGCCGCCGACCGCAAAGCTGCCAGCGCCCGAGCCGTCCAGCTGGAACGCACCGTTCGGGTCGGTGTTGAAGCCGCTCAGCGACATGGTTTCGGTGCCACCCGAGCGGGTCAGGTCGACTGCCGCGGTCGGCAGCGAAACGATGACCATCGCGTTCGGCGTGCCGGTCACGTCGAAGCTCGCCGGAGCGCGGGTGCCGGTCGAGATCAGGGCGCCGGTCGACGAAACCGAGAGATCGGCGTTGACGGTGACGGTGCCGCCGGTGTTGGCAGCGATCTGGCCGAAGCGCAGGTCAGCGGTGTTGGTGACGGTCAGGGTGCTGAGCACCTCGGCCGTGGCAGTGCCGGTCGCCGACGTGGCGGCCTGGGCCGAAGTAGCAAACGAAGCGGCGGCAACGGCGCCGACAATCGCGAGGCGAAGCGAATTACGCATGATGATCTGGTCCCTTCCAAACATGTGTGCCAGCGGCGCGCTGGCGCCACCCGAATGGCTGGCAAAACCCCCCATTCGCAGGACCTTACGTAGAACAACTCTGTTCAGCGTTTGCTTTTGAGTATGGTTAATGGATCGGCGCCAGCCGTTAAGGATTTGGGCCAGGAATGGCTAAATTCCGCCACCCGTGAGGCGCTGGCAGATCAGATCGAGCTGGTCGAGCGTGCGGTAACGAATCGTAACCGCGCCTGATCGGGGGTCGGCATCGGTATTGATTCGAACCGAAAGGCCAAGAAATTCCTCAAGATGGCTTTGCACTGCGGCGATATCGGCGGCATCGCCCGAATCGCGCTCGCTGCGGGCGCGGCGCTGGACGGGAGCGCTCGAACCGGTCGCGGCCTTGCGGGCCAGCCGCTCCACCTCACGCACCGACAGGTGCTTTGCCGCCGCCTGTTCGGCCAGGGCCTGGGCATTCTCGACACCGACCAGCGCGCGGGCATGGCCCATTGACAGCTTGCCTTCCTCGACCATGATCACCACAGCCTCGGGCAAGCTAAGGAGGCGCTGGAGGTTGGCGACGTGACTGCGGCTCTTGTCGACCAGCTTGGCGATCTCGGCCTGGGTCAGGCCCTCGCCCTCGGCTAGGCGGTGATAGGCGCGTGCTTCCTCGATCGGGTTGAGGTCTTCGCGCTGCAGGTTCTCGATCAGCGCCAGCGCGGTCACTTCGCGTTCGCTGAGCTCGCGGATGATCGCCGGGATCTCGTGCAGCTGCGCGCGCTGGGCTGCACGCCAGCGGCGCTCGCCCGCAACCAGGCGGTAACGGCCCGAACCATGCGGCGTGACGATCACCGGCTGGATCACCCCGCGCGCGGCAATCGAGGCAGCAAGCTCAGCCAGGGCTTCTTCGGCGAAGTGGCGGCGCGGCTGACCGGGATGCGGCACGATATCGGCGACAGCCAGCATGGCGAGACCGCCGGAAGGCGTCTGTACACCGGCTGCGCCCGCCGCCGCCACGCTCCCCGGCGTGACCAACGGCTCTTCGCGGCGGGTCTCGCCCAGCAGGGCTCCCAGCCCGCGGCCCAGTGCCGGACGCTTGGTGGTGGCGGGGCGAATCAGCGAATCATCGCTCATGCGGCTTTCCTTCGTTCGGGCAGGCGCGAGATCAGTTCGCGCGCGAGTGCCATATAGGCACGGCTGCCGGTGCAGTTGTGATCATAGACCAGCGCCGGCAGCCCGTGGCTGGGCGCTTCGGACAGGCGGACGTTGCGCGGGATCACCGCATCGAACACGAGTCCCCCAAGGCACTGGCGGACATCATCCGAGACCTGATCGGTCAGCCGGTTGCGGCGATCGAACATGGTCAGCGCCACGCCGACAATACCAAGGTCGGGATTGAAGCGCTGCTGCACCCGCTCGACCGTCTGAAGCAGCTGGGACAGTCCTTCGAGCGCGAAAAACTCGCACTGGAGCGGCACAAGCAGGGTATCGGCGGCACAAAGCGCGTTGAGCGTCAGCAAACCGAGCGACGGCGGGCAATCGATGAAAGCAATGTCATAGCCACTCTCGCCAGCCAGCGCATCGCGCAAGCGGTCAGTGCGGTTCTCCACCGCGACAAGCTCGACTTCGGCGCCGGAAAGGTCGACCGTGGCAGGGACAATATCGAGCCCCGGGATCCTTGTTGAGGAAACACATCCGCCGAGCGGCAGTTGATCGACCAGCAGATCGTAGGACGAATGTTCGCGCGCGTCGGCGGCGATGCCGATCCCGGTTGAGGCATTGCCTTGCGGATCGAGGTCGATCAGCAGGACCTTCCACCCGGTTGCGGCCATGGCCGTGGCGATGTTGATCGCCGTGGTGGTCTTGCCGACCCCGCCCTTCTGGTTGGCAATGGCTACGCGAATCACGTTTTCCTGCCCTTTCTGCCGCTCCGGCCGATTAATGTGCCGACAATAACCCCGGAATCCGCGTCGGTCAGCGATTGTTCCACATGGAACAGGTGATTCCAGCCGTTCAGCTCTGCCAGTTCCTGCCGGGCCGACCGCCCCTTGGGCAACAACCAGACCGTTTCGCTTGTGGAGAATCTTGCGGATAGGTCCAACAATTTGGGCAGCGGAGCAAAGGCCCGTGCCGAAATGGCGCGGAATTTCCGCTCTTCCAGCGCTTCGACCCGCATTCCCGCCACCCGGGCGTTGCCCAGACTGAAGGTGTCGCAGACCCGCCGCAGCCATTCGATCCGCCGGGCGCGCGATTCGACCATGACCACCTCGCACTCCGGCCGCAGAATGGCGATGACCAGGCCGGGAAAGCCGGCTCCGGTGCCAAGATCGAGCCAGGACGAGCCTGTTTCACGTGGAACATGAGCGAGAAGCTGCGCCGAATCGGCATAGTGGCGCACCCAGACCGATTCGAGGCTGGCCGCCGAGACGAGGTTCTGGACATCGTTCTCCGCCGCCAGCAGAGCCGTCAGTCCATCGAGCTTCTGCGCGACCGCTTCGTCCCATTCCGGCAGGGACTTGAACCAGGCCCGAGCGGCCATTTCATCGCGCAGGATCATGCCGCGCGCCGCCGGGCATGGACCAGTAGCGCCGCCAGCGCCGCCGGGGTAATGCCCGGCACCCTCCCTGCCGCAGCCAGCGTGGCAGGACGTGCCCGGCTCAGCCGTTCGACCATCTCGCGCGAAAGGCCGGGGATCGCTTCATAGGGGAAATCGTCGCCCAGCGGCAGCGCCTCACCGGCGCGCAGTTCGCGCAGCTCGGCATCCTGACGCGCCAGATAGGGGGCATAGGCAGCGTCCTCGGCCACTTCCGCCGCCAGATCGGCATCGGCGAACAGGTCATCGCTGAGCCAGGGCCGCAGGCCATCCAGCTCCACCCCGCCGAACCGCAATGCGTCGCGCAGAGACAGCCGGCCGACATCGGGTCGTACCGGCAACCCGGCCACGGCCAGTTCATTGCCGGTCACCACCCGCTCCAGCGCTCCCTCCAGACGTGCCCGCGCTTCCTCGCGCCGGGCAAACCATCCGGTCCGCTCCAGACCTATACAACCCAGGGTCAGGCCCAGCGGAGTCAGCCGGGTGCCGGCGTTGTTGGCGCGCAGCCGCAGGCGATATTCGGCCCGCGCGGTCAGCATCCGGTAGGGTTCGCTCACCCCGTGCAGGGTCAGATCGTCGATCATCACCGCCATGTAGCTGTTGGCCCGGTCGATCGCCGGACCGTCACGCCCCAGTACGGCCGCGGCAGCATGCATCCCCGCCACCAGGCCCTGCGCGGCGGCTTCCTCGTACCCGGTGGTGCCGTTGATCTGGCCGGCGCAATAGAGCCCCGGCAGGTCGCGCAGTTCCAGACTGGGGCGCAGCGCGCGGGGATCGATATGATCGTATTCCACCGCATAGCCCGGCACGACCATCTCGACCCGCTCCAGCCCTTCCATGGTCCGCAGCATGGTAAGCTGGACATCGGCCGGAAGCGAAGTGCTGATCCCGTTGGGATAGACCAGGTGCGTGTCGAGCCCTTCCGGCTCCAGGAATACCTGATGCCCGTCCCGATCGGCAAAGCGGTGGATCTTGTCCTCGATCGACGGGCAATAGCGCGGCCCCGAAGCGCCAATCGCACCGGAAAACAAGGGCGAGCGATGGAGGTTTGCCCGAATGACGTCGTGGCTGCGTTCATTCGTGCGGGTGATCGCGCAAAACACCTGCGGCAGAGCCCGCCCTGCCCCCAGCGGCGACATGGTCCACGGATCGGCATCGCTCGGCTGTTCCTCAAGCCCCGACCAGTCGATCGTCCGCCCGTCGAGCCGCGGCGGCGTTCCGGTCTTGAGCCGGGCCATCGGCAGCTGCGCCTCACGCAGCTGTGCCGCGAGCCGCTGGGCCGAAGCCTCGCCGATCCGTCCACCGACGATCCGTTCCTCGCCCCGGAACAGGACTCCGCCCAGGAACGTGCCGGTGCACAGCACCACAGCCGAAGCGGACAGCGCCGTTCCGTCGGCCAGCTCGATCCCGGTCACCCGCCCGCCGGTCAGGCGCAGCGCGGCGGCTTCCCCCGCGACCAGCGTCAAATCGCCCTGCAATGCCAGCAGGCGCTGGACTTCGGCCTTGAAGCGCTTGCGATCGGCCTGGACGCGCGGACCTTGCACCGCAGAACCCTTGGAGCGGTTGAGCATCCGGTAATGGATTGCCCCGGCATCGGCAGCGCGGCCGATGATCCCGTCGAAAGCGTCAACCTCGCGGACCAGGTGGCCCTTGCCCAGCCCCCCTATCGCCGGATTGCAGCTCATCGCGCCGATCGCATCGAGATCGAAGCTGACCAGGGCGGCATGGGCCCCCATCCGCGCGGCCACGGCGGCGGCTTCCACCCCGGCATGGCCCCCGCCGACCACAATGACATCGAACTGCTGCATGATTGCCAGCGCCTTAGCGCAGAGCGGCCGAATGTGGGAACCGGTTTTCGCTGAACCGTACGGCTGCACTCACCGCCGATCGGCGGAATGTTTCACGTGAAACACTCACTTGCCGATGCAGAACCGGCCGAACAGCGCATCGAGCATGTCTTCGGTCGCGGTACGGCCCAGCAGGGAATCGAACGCCACACGGGCCAGCCGCAACGCTTCGGCCACCAGCAGCGGATCGTGATGCTCCCCGGCCTGGGCCAGGGCGGTGCGGGCCTCTCCCAGCAAGTCATGCTGGCGCTCGTTGAGCGCCGCCTCACCCGGCTTGGGCAGTGCGGCAGTGGCGGTTTCGACCAGATCTGCGCGCAGGGCGTCGATCCCCTCGCCGGTCCTGGCCGAGATGCGGTGGCGCGGGTGGCGCTTGGCGACCGGATGGCTGCGGTCGATCTGGGCCTCGATTTCCCAGGCTCCGGGCGGCCCCATGCCTTCCGGGCCAAGCCACAGCACCAGATCGGCCCGGTCGAGCGCTTCCATGGCCCGCTCGATTCCGATCGCCTCGACCACGTCGTCAACGGCATCGTGCAGGCCGGCTGTATCGGCAAACAGGAACGGCACACCCGCAATCGCCACCGGACGGGTCAGGACATCGCGGGTGGTTCCGGCAATCGGCGTGGCGATGGCTGCCTCGGCCTCAACCAAGGTGTTGAAAAGCGTGCTTTTTCCGGCATTGGGCGGTCCGGCCACAACCACCCGGAAGCCTTCCTTGAGCAGTTCCGCCCGGGGCCGGTCAAGCCAGCCCCTGATCTTCTGCGCCAGGCCAGCGATCCGCAGCGCGAAATCGGCCGGCAAAGTGGCGACATCGTCCTCGTCGGCAAAGTCGAGCACGGCTTCCAGCGCGGCAGACAGACCGAGCAACTCTTCCCGCCATTGCCCGACCTCGCGCGAGAAGGCCCCGCCGGCCATGGCTATGGCGGACAGGCGCTGCAGTTCGGTCTCGGCCTCCAGCAGATCGGCGAGGCCCTCGGCTTCGGCCAGGTCGATCTTGCCGTTGAGGAAGGCCCGACGGGTAAATTCGCCCGGCTTTGCGCGGCGCAGGCCGGGCAGCGCGGCGAGAGCCGTCTCGACCGCCGCGATTACCGCACGGCCGCCGTGGCATTGCAGTTCGGCCACGTCCTCACCGGTTTCGGTCCCCGGCCCCGGCAGCCACAGCACCAGCGCCTCGTCCAGCACCGCACCCTGCCGGTCGCGCAGGCGGGCGAGCGCGGCGCGGCGCGGCGCGGGGACCCGGCCGGCCAGTTCCTGCAAGGCGAGGCGGGCGCGCGGGCCGCTGACCCGGATCACCCCGATGGCTGCGGGCGGCGCGCCGCTGGACAGGGCGAAGATGGTATCGGTCATGGCGTGATGACGATTACTCGTCCTTCTTCTTGCCAGCCCCGGCGGCAAAGGCGTTGCCGCTTTCCATGAACTGCTGGAACAGCTTGAGCCCGACTTGCCCCATCGGAGCGATGTTCTTGGCGAATTCCTGGACCTGATCGACCGACCCGGCCCCCTTCATCGCCTTGGAAATGACATCGACATAGACCGAATTGGCCTTGCTGACATCGGGCAGGCCGAGGAAGGCGCGGGCCTCTTCGGGGGTGCAATCGATCTCGACGTGCACTTTCATTGCAATCTCCTTGTCGGCACCCAGTCAAACCCGGGACGCAAGCTGGCATAGGGACTTCACAAAGTCCACGGCTGGCTTAGGAAGGCGGCAAATCCCAATTGGAGAGCACCCATGACCGAGACCGTTCAGATTCCCTCGCTGAAGAACGATGGCACGATCCCCGCCTATGTCGCACGGCCAGCGGGCACGCCCACGGCGGCGATCATCGTCATCCCGGAAATCTTCGGGGTGAACCCCGGCATCCGCCAGAAGGCCGACAAGTGGGCGGCGCAGGGCTATCTGGCGGTGGCGCCGGACATCTTCTGGCGCTTTGCTCCGGGGGTGGAGCTGAACCCCGATGTCGAAGCCGAGCTGCAGGAAGCCTTCGGTTACTTCCAGCAGTATGACCCGACCGACGGCGTCTATGACATCGAATCGGCAATCAAGTGGATCCGCGCGCAGGGCGTCGCCAAGGTCGGCTGCGCGGGATACTGCCTGGGCGGGCGGCTGGCCTATATGGCGGCGGCGCGGACGGACATCGATGCCTCGGTCGGTTATTACGGGGTGATGATCGACCAGATGCTGGACGAGGCGCACCACATCGCCAATCCGCTGATGCTGCACATCGCCGGGGCCGACCATTTCGTGCTGCCGGAAGCCCAGGCCGCGATCCATGCCGGGCTGGACGATCACCCCAAGGTGACGCTGCATGACTATCCCGGCCTCGACCACGGCTTTGCTGCCGAGATGGGCGACCGCCGCAACGAGGAAGGTGCGCAGCTGGCAGACAGCCGGACCGAAGCCTTCCTGGCCGAGCATCTGGCATGAGCGCGGCGCACAAGGGCGTCGCCGCCTGGCATGACTACATGAAAAGCGGCGGGGATGCAGACCTGCTCTCCGCCCAGCTGGCCGACCACGCGGTGTTCCACTCCCCCGTGGTGCACAGCCCGCAAGAGGGCAAGGCCAAGGTCATGCTTTACCTGCTGAGCGCCGCCAAGGTGCTGGGCAATGACAGCTTCACCTATGTCCGAGAAGTGATCGAAGGGCATGACGCGCTGCTGGAGTTCACCTGCGAGATCGACGGCATCCTGATCAACGGGATCGACCTGATCCGCTTTGACGATGATGGAAAGATCATCGATTTCAAAGTGATGGTCCGCCCGGTCAAGGCCGTGAACAAGCTGTGGGAGATGATGGCGGCGCAACTTCAGGCGGCATCGAGCTGAAGCTTGCGGCGCAAGAAGGCCAGCCGCTCCTCCACCGGGGCGAGCGGCAGGTCGGCCACCTCATAGCCATAGCGCCGCCACGCCGCGGTCACCGCCGCGTCACTGGCCACGGCCTGGTCCCAGTCCTGGATCCGCTGCGCATCCTGGACATAGATATCCGCCCAGGGCGGCGCGCGCAGCACCGGGCCGGAATAGCGCAGGGTCCGGCAGGCCCGGTCGACCGCCTGCGGCACCGGCAGGCCGGACACGTCGAGAAAACCGACCACATCGGGAAAGCCCCGGTCGAACAGTACCACTTGGCCATGGTCGCGATGGCGCTCGAACTCACGGGCATGGGCTTCGGCCATGGCCTCGGCAAAGGCCAGCGGATCGGCCTCTCGCAGCGCCATCCCGCCCGGCTGTTGCAGGATCCGCCGCGCGACTTCGGGTGAAGTGCGAAGGCCGGCCACCGCCGCGGCATCCAGCAGAGTGGTCTTCCCCGCCCCCGGCGCCCCGGTCAAAACCGCGTGCCGGGGCCGGGAAAGCGCCATCTTACTGGTTCATCGTCGCGAAGAAGTCTTCGTTGGTCTTGGAATCCTTCATCTTGTCGAGCAAGAATTCCATCGCGTCGATCGTGCCCATCTGCATCAGGATGCGGCGCAGGACCCACATCTTGGAGAGCTTGTCCTTGCCGACCAGCAGCTCTTCCTTGCGGGTGCCGCTCTTGCCGACATCGAGCGCCGGGAAGATGCGCTTGTCCGCAACCTTGCGGTCGAGCACGATTTCCGAGTTGCCGGTGCCCTTGAACTCTTCGAAGATCACTTCGTCCATGCGGCTGCCGGTAT
>ERZ761602.489-NODE-489-length-86299-cov-11.955151_pt1 | contig 86299 bp, 79 predicted proteins | sample MGYA00512165_ERZ761602 | MGnify/ENA primary metagenome ERZ761602 (study PRJEB28899, sample SAMN02445085) | bioreactor sludge metagenome | biome: EBPR sludge; isolation source: Thorneside wastewater treatment plant | place: Australia: Brisbane, Thorneside...
GTTTAATATTGAATTAAAATAGATAATATCCATGCAATTTGGCAGGCCGCTGATCATGAATCACCATCACCTCACCAGGAATCGCTCGAACCATGGCTGATAATTTCGACGAACGCGCCTTGCGCTACCATCGCATGGCTCCCTACGGCAAGATCGAAGTCACCCCGACCAAGCCGCTCGCTAACCAGATCGATCTGGCACTGGCTTACTCCCCTGGCGTAGCCGCCGCTTGCGCGGTGATTGTCGAAGACCCCCGCGAGGTTTCTACGGTCACTGCTCGCGGCAATCTGGTGGCGGTCATCACCAACGGCACCGCCGTGCTGGGTTTGGGTGACATCGGCCCGCTGGCGGCCAAACCGGTGATGGAAGGGAAAGGCGTGCTGTTCAAGAAATTCGCCGGCGTCGATGTGTTCGATATCGAAATCAGCGAACGCGACCCTGACAAGCTGGTTGAGATCATTGCCAGCCTGGAACCGAGTTTTGGCGGCATCAATCTGGAGGACATCAAGGCGCCGGAATGCTTTCAGATCGAGCGCCGGTTGCGCGAGCGGATGAAAATCCCGGTGTTCCATGACGACCAGCACGGCACCGCCATTATCACCGCCGCCGCCGTGCTCAATGCCCTGTCGCTGGTCAACAAGAATATCGCCGAGGTCAGGGTGGTCACTTCCGGCGCCGGCGCCGCTGGCATCGCCTGCCTCGATTTGCTGCTCGGTTTGGGCCTGCGGCGGGAAAACGTCATCGTCTGCGACAGCCGGGGCGTGATCTATCGGGGACGCGGCCCTCTCGACGCGGAGAAAGCCGCCTATGCTGCCGACACTCCGGCGCGCACCCTGGGTGAGGCGATCGCCGGCGCGGATATTTTCCTGGGGCTGTCCAAGGCCGGGGTACTCACCGGCGATATGGTGAAAACCATGGCTGGCCAGCCGCTGATTTTGGCGTTGGCCAATCCGGTGCCGGAAATCATGCCGGAAGAGGCTATCGCTGCGCGGCCCGATGCCATTATCGCCACGGGCCGCTCCGACTATCCGAACCAGGTCAACAATGTCCTCTGTTTCCCCTATATTTTCCGGGGCGCGCTGGATGTCGGGGCGACCACGATCAATCAGGCCATGCAATTGGCCTGCGTCCGCGCCCTGGCGGAACTGGCGCGCGAGCCGCACTCCCAGGAGGAAACCGCTGCCTATGGTGATCAGTCCATCACCTTCGGACCGGAATACCTGATTCCCAAACCGTTCGAGCCACGTTTGCTGCTCACCTTGCCGCTGGCGGTCGCCAAGGCGGCGATGGACAGCGGTGTCGCCACCCGCCCGATCGAGGATTTTACCGCCTACCGCACGCAACTCAGCCAGCGCGTCTACCGTTCCGGTCTGATCATGCGTCCGGTGTTCGATCGCGCCAAGACCGATCTCAAGCGGGTGATTTATGCCCAAGCTGAGGAAGAACGGATGCTGTGGGCGGTGCAAGGCGTGATCGATGACGGTCTCGCCAAACCCATTCTGATCGGGCGGCGCGGGCGCATCGAACAACGCATTGCCGAATTGGGTCTGCGCATCCGCCCCGATCAGGATTTTGAGATCATCGACCCCCAGAACAACCCGTACTACGAGGAATGCTGGCAGGAATACCACCAGTTGCGCGGACACTATGGGGTCGATCCCAACAAAGCCCGGGTCCGGGTCAATACACGCGCCACGGTGATCGGGTCGCTCATGCTGCGCCTTGGCTACGGCGATGCGTTGCTATGCGGATTAATTGGCGGTTTTCCCGATCATGTGGAATATGTGCTGGACATCGTTGGTTTGCGCGAAGGCGTTAAGACGCCGGCCGCTATGAATATGCTGATTACCACGCACGGACCGCTGTTTTTCTGCGACACTGACATCAACACGGACCCAACGGCTGAGGAAATCGCCGACATCACCTTGCTGGCGGCGGAGGAGGTTGGCCGCTTTGTGCCACCGAAGATCGCTCTGCTGTCCCACTCTAGCTTTGGTTCACACAAGTCGCGGCAGGCACGTAAGATGGCGGAGGCGCTGCAGATCATCCGCCAGCGCGCGCCCGATCTGGAGGTGGACGGTGAGATGCGCGGCGATGCCGCTTTGTCCGAGGAATTGCGCAGCCGGGTATTCCTGCATTCGCAACTGAAGGGTGCGGCCAATCTGTTGATCATGCCCAATGCCGACGCTGCCAATATCTCTCACAACTTGCTCAAGGAAGTGACCAACAGCGTCTCGGTGGGGCCGTTTATGCTCGGCCTCGCCAAACCGGCGCATATTCTGACCCGTTCAGCGACCGCGCGGCGGATCATTAACATGACCGCGATCGCTGCGGTCGATGCGCAGGAATATCGACTCCACCGGCAGCCTGTTTGATCTAAAACAGGGCGATCTTACCCAGGATTTTCGCGCAGCAAGTTTCTGTCGTCATCCCGAGTGACGCGTGAGCGGAAGTCCTGATTAAGCAGCGACTTGATTGATATCTTGAAGATCGGCAATTATGCTTACCGCCGCCATCGCGCCAAATCACGGCGGCGGACCTTGCCATTGGCAGTGCGCGGTAGGGTATCGGTAAAGATGATCTCCCGTGGGCACTTATAAGCGGCCAGATGTGCGTGGGCATGGGCCAGCAAGGGTGCGGCGTCTATCCCGTCCGGTTCATCGGGATCACGCGGGACCACAAACGCGGCAATCACGCTGACTTCATCGCGTACCTGCAATTCGGTCACCGCAACTTCTGCAACCGCCGGATGCTGGCTGAGGCAATGCTCTACTTCCAGCGGCGACACCCGGTAGCCCATCGCATTCATCACGTCGTCATTGCGGCCATGATAGTACAGGTACCCGCCAGCATCGAAATGCGCCAGATCACCGCCGATGAACCACTCGCCCCGGTAGACAAGATCCTCTTCATCTGGCCGGTTCCAGTAGCCTCGCATTAACCCTGGATCACTGCGGTGCACCGCCAGCAGACCGATCTCGCCCGGCGGCAATGGCGTATCGCCTTCTTCGATCGGCAATACGGCTACACAGCGGCCTTGCTGAACCTTGCCTGGGCTGCCGGGTTTAACCGGTGACTGGAGCGATGAGGAGATGTAGGTGGAGCACTCGCTCATACCCAGCGCCTCGTACAGTTCTTTGCCGGTGATTGACCGCCACTGCTCCAGCAGCGTCACGCTCAATGCCTCGCCAGCGGTTAGCCCGTGGCGCAGGCTGGATAGATCAAAACTGCGCAAGTCATTGTATTTCAAAATTTGCCGGTATAGTCCTGGTACGGCGGCAAACAGGGTTGCCCGGCATTTTTCCATCAGCACCGGCCAAACCGTGACATCGCGCGGTCCGTTGTACAGCACCGTTGTTGCCCCATTCGCCCAAGGATCGGTCAGCCCCACCCCAAGGGTATAGGTCCAGTTGAACGCTCCGGCATGGAGAATCACATCATCTGGGCAAATGCCATACCACCCCTGATACATCGGCCGCCGCCCCCATGCTGAACGCTGGGCATGCAACACGCCCTTAGGCTGCCCCGTGGTGCCCGAGGTGTAGATCAGAAAGGCCGGATCATCGGCAGCGGTATCCGCATACTTCAGCGGTGCATTGTCTTTCCGCAATGCCATCATGGCGGATGGATCTAGCACCTGGATTCCCGGCGGCGGCTCAATCGCCAAGTCATCCGATACGGCTAAGATTCGGGCGCCAGAATCCGTCAGCAGGAAATCGGCTTCCTCTTCGGTCAATTGTGCGGAGGAGGGTAGGGGGACGCCGCCGGCGGCAATGGCGCCGAAAAACAGCAAGGCATAATCGCTGGTGTTGCCCATGCGAATCATGATGCGTTCGCCAGGTTCTAGACCCAAGTGGCGCAACCCCGCTGCTGTCCGTTGCACGGTGTCATTCAGCTGCTTGTATGTCCAGCATTCTGCACTGGCTATTGGCGCGTGGGCATCGGATACGACCATCAGTGCTACTTTATCCGGGGTCGCTCGCGTTGCTGCCTCCAGACAATAACGCGCCATATTGAATTGTGTGGGTGGCAGCTCGCCGGTATAACCTTGTGTGTCTTTCATCGTTTATCCTTTACCCGACTCCTGATTTCTGACTTTTATTTCCAGAAATCAGGATGGAGCAACAGCAGTACGGGGAACACCTCCAACCGGCCAACGATCATGGCGATGGTCAACAAAACGGTGGCGGTATCGCTGATTGAGCTGAAGTTAGCAGCCGTATCGCCCAAACCCACTCCCATGTTATTCAAGCCGGCGGCTGCCGAGCCAAATGCGGTGACCAAATCCAGCCCTGTTCCCACCAGCGCCAGCGACAGAACGCAGTAGCAGAAAATATAAAGATAGTAAAATCCCCATACGGCCTGCATCACCCGGTCGGGAATCGGACGATTGCCCAGCTTGACCGCAATTTGTGCGGTGGGACGGATCAATAACCGGATTTCGCGCACGCTTTGTTTATACAGCAACAGGAAGCGGATTGCCTTGATGCCGCCACAGGTTGAACCCACGCAGCCGCCGAAAAAACTGCCCAGCAGTAGCAGTAAAGGAATAAAAAATGGCCAGCCTGAATAATTGGCTGTTGTATGACCATTACTGGTTACGATGGAGAGGCTCTGGAAAAATCCGTGGTGGAGCGCCTCCCACAAGGAAAATGTGTTGCTGAAATAGAGGCATGCACACGTCAAGGCGACAATCCCGCCGATGACGGCCAGGAAAAACCGGAATTCCGCATCTCGAAATATGACCCGAAGGCTACCGGTGCGCAGCGCCATGAAGTACAAAGCGAAATTAACCGCTGCGATCAGGGTGAAAATTCCGGAGATCAGTTCGATGGACAGGCTATTGAAATAACCGATACTGTCATCATGGGTTGAAAAGCCGCCCAGCGCCAGCGTGGAGAAGCTGTGGCAAACCGCATCAAATGGACTCATTCCCGCAGCCCAAAACGATAATGCACAGGCCATATTCAAGCCAAAATAGATAGCCCAGAGATTCTTGGCGGTTTCGGTGATGCGCGGTGTCAGCTTCTCATCTTTCATCGGTCCCGGCGTCTCTGCCTTGTAGAGTTGCATACCGCCCACCCCTAACATTGGCAGTAAAGCGACAGCTAGCACCACCACGCCCATGCCGCCGAGCAGATTTAGTTGTGCCCGGTAATACAGGATTGCTTTGGGTAACGCATCGAGACCGGAAAGAATGGTGGCGCCCGTGGTGGTTAAACCGGATGCTGTTTCAAATACGGCATCCACGAGCCGCATATGGGGATGTTCAGCCAACATGAACGGTATCGCGCCCAGCAGGGAGAGCAACACCCAGAACGCAACCACCACCACGAAACCATCCCGGTTGCGCAAGTCTGCTTTGAGCCGGCATACCGGCAACCAGCAGAGCAATCCGAATCCCAATGTCACCCCGAGGGTTTCCGCGAAAGGCGCTACGACGTCATAGCCGTCATACCACCAGGCCACCACAATCGGCGGTAGCATCGTGGCGCTGAACAGGATCATGAGTAAACCTACCATGTACAGCGCGGTTTTGAATGGCGCCCGGTGCTGAATAGTGTGTTGCGCCTTCCAACTCATTCTGGCCGGCGTCACAGAAGGCTTGGCGGATTCTTTTTCGTCGTACCCTTCGTCGAGCTTCTTGGATTCACTGTCCTGTTGGTCTGAAAATGAATTTAACACTGCTTCGTCACGATCTGTCTGATCATTCATTCTCAATGCTCAATTCCAAAAGCCAGGCACAAACAGCAATAGCAATGGAAAAACCTCCAATCGGCCCAACAGCATGGATAAGGTTAGCAACCAGGTCGCTGTGTCATTCAGAGGTGCAAAATTGGAAGCTGTGGTGCCCAGTCCTACGCCCATATTATTTAAACAACCCGCCACTGAGCCGAATGCCGTGACCAAATCCACGCCGGTAGTTGCCAGCGCCAGTGAGAAAAAGCAGTAGCTGAGAATGTAGAGAAAATAAAACCCCCATACCGCTTGCATCACCCGGTCGGCCATCGGGCGGTTGCCGACCTTGACCGTAATTTGCGCGCTGGGCCGAATCAGCAACTGGATCTCGCGCCAGCTTTGTTTAAAGAGCAACAGGAAGCGAAAGGCTTTGATACCGCCACAGGTTGAACCCACACAACCGCCAAAAAAACTGCCCAATAATAACAATAAAGGTACAACGAACGGCCAGTCTGCGGGATAACCAGCGGCGGTCAGGCCATTGTCAGTGATGATCGAAGCTGCCTGGAAAAAGCCGTGGTAAATAGAGTCCCATAATGGAAACTTCCCGCTGTGATAAAGGTACAGACAAGTCGCTGCAATGATGCCCCCCATGACTCCCATGCAGAATTTGAATTCGGCATCGCGGAACACGGCCTTGAGACTGCGTGAGCGCCACGCTAAAAAGAAAAGCGCGAAGTTAACCGCCGCTACCAATGAGAAAACGCCCGCGATCAACTCAATCGCCGGACTCTGAAAATAACCGATGCTGGCGTCGTGGGTGGAGAAGCCGCCCAATGCCAACGTGGCGAAGCTGTGGCAGAGGGCATCAAAGAAGTTCATGCCGGCTGCCCAGAATGACAGGGTGCAAATTACATTCAGTCCGGCGTAGATGTACCAGAGATTCTTAGCGGTCTCGGTGATGCGCGGTGTCAGCTTCTCATCCTTCATCGGCCCTGGAGTCTCCGCCTTGTAGAGTTGCATCCCGCCGATGCCAAGCATCGGCAACAAGGCCACCGCCAGCACCACGATGCCCATGCCGCCCAGAAAATTCAGTTGCGCCCGGTAATATAGGATTGCTTTGGGTAATGTATCGAGGCCGGAAAGAATCGTCGCGCCTGTGGTGGTCAGGCCGGAAACGGTTTCGAACACCGCATCCACGAGCCGCATATGCGGATGTTCGACCAGCATGAACGGCAGTGATCCGAATAGCGACAATAAAAACCAGAACATCACCACGACCACAAAGCCATCCCGGTTACGCAGATCCGCCTTAAACCGGCATACCGGCAGCCAGCACAGCAGGCCCAGTGCCAGCATGGCCCCCATCGCCTCCGCAAACGGCATGACCACTTGGTAGCCGTCATACCACCAGGCCACAGCGATAGGCGGCAACAAGCTGACGCTGAACAGGATCATCAACAGTCCGATCATGTACAGCGCTGTCTTGACCGGTGCGCGCCGCTGCACTGTTAGCCACTCTTGACCCACTGTTATCGCCTGCATTGCCGTTATCCTGCTGTGAATGGAATTCCACAATTCTGCGCTTAAATTTTATTTCCAGAAATCTGGCAGGAATAACAATAGCAGCGGAAATACCTCCAGCCGGCCAACCAGCATCGCCAGCGACATCAGCCAAGTTGCTGTATCGTTCAATACACTGAAGCCGCCCGCCGTATCGCCCAAACCGACGCCCATGTTATTCAGGCACGCCGCTGTCGTGCCAAACGCGGTGACTAAATCCACGCCGGCTGCCGCTAGCGCCAGGGAGAAGGCGCAGTAGCATAAAATGTACAGATAATAAAATCCCCATACCGCCTGCATGATCCGGTCAGGAATGGGATGATCGCCCAGCTTGACAGCAATCTGGGCCGTTGGCCGGACTAAGAGCCGGCTCTCACGCACGCTCTGTTTATAGAGCAGCAGAAAACGGATGGCTTTGATGCCGCCACAGGTTGATCCGACGCAACCGCCGAAAAAACTGCCCAGCAGCAATAGCAGCGGTACGAACGCCGGCCAATGCTCCTCGGCAGGATAACTCGCTGTGGTCAGGCCCGTGCCGGTAATAATCGAGATACCCTGAAAGGCGCCCAGGTGAATAGATTTCCATAACGCCCCTCCGTCCATATATAAGTGCAGGCAAGCGAAAGCGACAATGCCAGCCACCACCTTCATGCAAAATTGGAATTCCGCATCACGGTACACGGCGCTTAGGCTGCGTAGCCGCCAAGCCAAGAAGTACAAGGCGAAGTTAACCATCGCCACTAACATAAAAAGAACGGTGATCCACTCCATCACAGGATCTTGGAAATAGCCGATGCTGGCGTCATGGGGGGCAAACCCCCCTAGCGCCACTGTCGTAAAGCTGTAGCAAACCGCGTCGAAGGGACTCATTCCGGCCAGCCAATAGGCCAAAAAGCACAAAAAATTCAACCCGACATAGATGTACCAGAGATTCTTAGCGGTCTCGGTGATGCGCGGTGTCAGCTTTTCGTCTTTCATCGGTCCGGGCGTCGACGCCCGGTAGAGCTGCATGCCGCCAATCCCTAGCATTGGCAGCAAGGCTACTGCCAGCACGACAATTCCGATTCCACCTAGAAAATGCAACTGTGCCCGGTAGTACACAATCGCTCTGGGCATCGTATCCAGTCCGGAAAGAACTGTCGCGCCAGTGGTCGTCAAACCGGAAACCGTTTCGAATACTGCGTCGACAAAGCGGACCTGGGGCTGATCAGACAATATGAATGGCAATGCACCTAGCAGCGATGACAGTACCCAGAACACCACGACCAGGATAAAGCCATCGCGATTGCGTAAATCAAGTTTGAACCGGCACACCGGCAGCCAGCATAGTAGTCCTAAGCCCAGAGTTGTCCCGAGCGTTTCCATGAACGGCAAAACCACACTTCGACCGTCGTACCACCATGCTACGGCTATCGGTGGCAACATGGTGGCGCTGAACAAGATCAGCAATAGTCCGACCATATACAGCCAGGTCTTAAAAGGAGCCGGCTGGTAAGCTTGCCGCTGAAATTTCTTTCCAGCCCATTGCACAATTAATTTATTGCGGGCGGCGTATTCATTCGAAGGCGGGGTTTCAGGTATTTCACTCTGCAAAGCTTGATCGCTCATCAAGTATCCTGACTATTATGTGATGACGTAGTCTGGGCATCCTGCCGGTGTTCCCGGCGCGCGAATTTATCGTGTTATCGAGTGTATGAGTTATTATGGTTAGAAGAATCTACTCCCGTCTGCCAGGATGTCCACAGAATCCAAGCCATTTTTCAGGAAATGACGAAGATTGCTCAACCCGGCGTCCTGTTCCGAGGGCCTGATTGCATATCGAACCTAATCACCAATGCTTATGATTTTGCGCGTTGCTAAAGGAGATAAAGAATGAAACTCACTAGCCCCGTCTTGCGCGATCACCAACCCATCCCTGCCGAGTATGCCTTTGGCATCGCCGATCCTGAGCAGCATGTCGTATTCGGCTCGAATATCAATCCGCCGCTTGCCTGGAGTGAACTCCCTTCGGGAACCCGGTCGTTGGTTTTGATCTGCCATGACCCGGACGTGCCGACCCAGGCAGATGACGTCAACCAGGAAGGACGGCAAGTACCGGCTGACTTACCGCGCACCGATTTTTATCACTGGATTTTGGTGGATTTAGCCCCAGCCCCGGAACATATCCTGGCTGGTGAATTTGCCAAAGGAGTAACGCCCGGTGGCAAATCGGGGCCAGAAGCCCCGCGCGGCACCCGTCAAGGTATCAACAACTACCGGGAATGGTTCGCGAGCGATCCGGCTATGGCAGGCCGCTACTTCGGTTATGATGGGCCATGCCCGCCCTGGAACGACAGTATTATTCACCACTATATTTTTACTCTGTATGCGCTTGACATAGAACGCTGCCCGATGGAAGGTGATTTCACCGGACCCGAAGTGCTGACGGCAATGGCCGGCCATGTATTGGATCAGGCCAGTTTAACTGCCACGTATAGTCTTAACCCGGCCATATCGGCCTGAGTCCCGGGCAAACTCTGCCCTTCTTTTTACATTTACCAGGAGGTTGCGATGAGTTTCGCCGATTCTTCCAACGCCGATAAGCGCCGGCTTAAACGCTGGTATTTGGTGATGTACCTGCGAGTTTATGACCAGGATACTCAGGAGCTGCTAGGCCATATTGTGGACATTAATAAAGAAGGCATCCGCTTGGTCAGCGATAAACCGGTTCCGTTAAGCCGGACGTTCCGGTTATGGCTGGATGTTCCCAAGGAGAACAGTTCGCATCAGCGTATTTTCTTGGATGCAGAGAGCCTATGGTGTGGCCGGGATATTAATCCGGATTTTTACGATACAGGTTTCCGCATCCTGAATATTGGCACGTCAGCACTCTTGCAACTGCAATTACTGATCGAGGAGTTTAAATTCTAAGAATGGCATTTAATATGCATTAAACAACTTGACGCATGCGCATAGGTCAGCCTCATGGTCTATTTGGGCTGGAATAGCAGTCAAGCTGGAGGATGCAATGATGTCATTCACGATCGCCGCTGACAAAGCATTGGTTTGGGACCGGCAGCAAAATCAGATGGTGCAAAAAATCCGGGTTGTCGTAAGCCTGATGGGCAATCGGGGAAGCGTTTATCGCGAAGCTGGACCGCTGTATGCGGAAACCGGACAGGAAGTGTTTGAAGCCGTGCAGTTATTGCGTACACGGCTGATTCAATCGCTGGCATCTGGGGTTGGTTGAACACGGTGGATGAACACGATGCCCAGGCTTGCCCCAAGATTATTTGCCGTCTGGTTTGTTGCTTCAATATCCGCGCGGCCTGACTCACCCTCAGGCCGCGCCATTGCCTCCTGATTGCACCATTATTGGGCATGCATGCTGCATTGCTCATCCTATTAGTTAAGTGATTCCGTTTCCAATTGATGGAGCAAATGCCTCCGAAGAATTTCGATTGAGGCTGACTTGCATCGCCACTCTCGCTTAGAATCCATTCCCCTTCTTCGCATGACAATGGAGCCGTAACGTGCAGGAACTCAATCCCTACTTTAACCAGATTCAAGACCTCCAGGAGCGCTGTGCGTCCCTGAGGGGGTATCTTTGACTTTGAGACCCGGCGTGAACGATTGATCGAAGTTAGCCGCGAGTTGCAGGAGCCCGCTATCTGGAATGACCCGGAGCGCGCACAAGCGCTCGGCAAGGAACGGGCGCAGTTAGAAGCCGTCGTGGATCGGCTGGAAAGCCTTGGCCGTGGTCTGAACGAAGCCGCCGAGCTATTGGTGCTGGCTGGCGAAGAGAACGACGAAGCAGCGATTGCCGAAATCGTCCGGGATTTGGAACGGCATGGCCGCATTGTGGCTGATCTGGAGTTTCAGCGGATGTTCTCCGGCGAACTGGATTCCAGTAATGCCTTTCTTGATATCCAGTCCGGCTCTGGCGGCACCGAGGCTCAGGACTGGGCGGAGATGCTGCTGCGCATGTATCTGCGCTGGGGAGAGCGGCGCGGCTTCAAAACCGAACTACTGGAAGCTTCGCCGGGTGAAGTAGCGGGTATTAAGAGTGCCAGCGTTCGCTTTGAAGGTGATTATGCTTTCGGCTGGTTACGCACTGAAATTGGCGTTCATCGCCTGGTCCGCAAGTCACCGTTTGATTCCGGTAACCGCCGCCATACCTCGTTTGCCGCCATCTTCGTTTCTCCGGAAATTGATGACAGCATTGAGGTGGACATCAACCCGGCTGATTTGCGCATTGATGTTTACCGCGCCTCCGGGGCAGGCGGTCAGCACGTTAACCGTACTGAATCAGCGGTGCGCATTACCCACCTGCCGACCAACATTGTCGTGCAGTGTCAGAATGACCGCTCTCAGCACAAGAATCGTGCTACCGCTATGAAGCAACTTAAAGCCAAACTCTATGAGTTTGAGCAGCAGAAGCGCAATACTCAGGCTCAGGCGCTCGAAGACAGTAAATCTGATATCGGCTGGGGCAGCCAAATTCGCTCCTATGTGCTGGATCAGTCGCGCATCAAGGACTTGCGCACCGGTGTCGAGACTGGAAACACCCAGGCGGTGCTGGACGGTGACCTGGATAATTTCATCGAGGCGAGTTTGAAGAGCGGGCTGTAGAGTCCTCGTGAGATCGTCCGCATCATCCAGCCAGATACGCCAGTTAAACGATTAATTCTAGTCAGACGAATATCTATGAGCGAAACAACCGGATTCTCCACGCTTTCCATTGACGAAAATAAACTGATTGCACTGCGCCGACAAAAACTCCATGAATTACGCCAGCAGGGCAATGCCTATCCTACCGACTTCCGGCGCGACACCCTGGCGGCGGAATTACACATCGCTTATGGCGGCAAGGACAATGCCGAATTGGAAGCCGGATCGCACCGGGTGCGGATTTCTGGGCGGATGCTCGCCCAGCGGATCATGGGTAAGGCCAGCTTCGTGCGGCTGCGCGACCAGTCCGGCGATATTCAATTATTTGTCCAAAAGAGCGCTTTACCGGAAGGACGATACGAAGCATTCAAAACCTGGGATTTAGGCGACATCCTTGGCGCTGAGGGGGTTGTGTTCAAGACCAAGACGGGCGAACTGTCCATCAAAGTCGATACGTTGCGGCTGCTCACCAAATCGCTACGCCCTCTGCCAGAAAAATTTCACGGGTTGGCTGATCAGGAAACCCGTTATCGCCAGCGTTATGTAGACCTGATCATGAACGAAGCCACGCGTGCCACCTTCCGGTTGCGTTCGGCTCTGATCGCCTACATCCGCGAATTTTTTAATCGGCGGGGTTTTCTGGAAGTTGAGACGCCGATGATGCAACCTATCCCTGGCGGGGCAGCGGCGCGGCCGTTCATCACCCATCACAATGCGTTGGATATGCAGTTATATTTGCGCATCGCCCCGGAACTGTATTTGAAACGGCTGGTGGTTGGCGGGTTCGAGAAAGTCTATGAGATCAACCGGAATTTTCGTAATGAGGGGCTATCTACCCGCCACAACCCCGAATTCACTATGCTGGAATTCTATCAAGCCTACGCGGACTACCGCGATCTGATGGATCTGACTGAAGTGTTGCTGCGCAGCATGGCGCAAGCGCTGCTTGGCGATACGATTATCCCCTATCAGGGTGAACGCTATGATTTTGGCCAGGCCTTTCAGCGGCTGACGGTGCGAGAGGCGGTGCTGCGTTTCAATCCAGCAATTTCCGTTGCTGAGCTGGATGATTTTGAATCTGCCCGGCGTATTGCCCAAGGATTGGGGGTAGAGGTGCGGCCGGAGCATGGTCTGGGCCGGGTGCAATTGGATATTTTCGAACAGACGGTTGAGCATCAGTTGCGCGATCCGACGTTCATCACCGCCTATCCCACCGAAGTCTCGCCGCTGGCCCGGCGTAACGATCAAGACCCAACGATTACTGACCGCTTTGAGTTGTTCGTCGGTGGACGGGAAATCGCTAATGGGTTTTCCGAACTGAACGACCCTGAGGATCAGGCGGAGCGCTTCCGCAAGCAGGTCGAAGCCAAGGCGGCGGGGGATCATGAGGCGATGCATTACGACGCTGATTACATTCGAGCGCTGGAATATGGCTTGCCGCCGGCTGCTGGTGAAGGTATTGGCATCGACCGGTTAGTGATGTTATTTGCTGACGCGCCTTCCATTCGCGATGTGTTGCTGTTTCCGCACCTGCGCCCAGAGTAACCGGCCTGTCACAGGCCGGGTAGAGAGATCAGGAGCGAAGGGCACGCTCCGGAAAATTCTCGATCAGGCTGCTCGTGCGGGCGGCAGGGGTTCTATGAGAGGCGGATTCACAATAGCACTGCGCATCGGCACTACAATGCCGTGCTCGGCGCAGTGGGCATGTTTTTGCTCGCGTAATGCGATCACTGACCGCTTACAGTGCGGGCAGACCGTATGAACAGGGTGTGGAGTTGTCATGGCTCGAAGTCCTTATGAAAGTCATCATTAACTTTCTTGGACTCCTTAATACCGGTTTTGTTTTTGCAGCGCAACAAAAATTTGCTGCTTAGCAACATTTAGTGGTGGACAAGCCATTTTTTAGTATTTTTATTTGCAATACAACAATAGGTTGTAGTCAGGAAATGATTTTGCATAACGAAATTTAACCGAGTCATTGTCATGTCGATTTTTTCCTTTTTTCGTGGTCACCCCCGTATCGAGCGACCCAAAATCATCATGACTCTTCTCGTGCGGGATGAAGCCGATATCATTGAGCGGCATCTGCGCTACCATGCGGGTCTGGATATCGATGGTTTGATCGTAACCGACCACCGGTCTTGTGATGGAACGCGCGAGATTCTAGAGCAGTATCAGAAAGCTGGGGTTATTCTTGAACTGATTGATGAGCCAAGCCCGGCCTATGATCAAGTCGCTTGGGTGCATCGCATGATCGAGCGGGCGCGCGACCGTTATGGTGCGGATTATTGTATTAACAGCGATGCGGATGAATTTTGGTATGCTGCTAGCGGTTCACTACGCAGCACGCTGGCGCGCAGCCGGGCCAGCAAAATTCACTGCCCTTCCTACAATATGCTGCCGCCCGTGGAGGGTGAGTTTTGGGCGGCGGTGGATTGTGTCCGGCGCGGGGTGCCGAAGAGCTTCACTCTCGATAGCTACAATGTCCTTTTTCACAAACCGACGCACAAAATCATTCATCGCACCCAGGGCTATCGCCGGATTGCCCTTGGCAATCATGGCGTGGAAATGATGGACAATATCAGCGAACGATCCAAAACCATTCGGCTTTACCATTACAATATCCGGAGCCGGGAGCAATTCAAACGTAAGATGTTGCAGGGTGGAGCGGCGATTGAGGCGAATACCAACAGTTCGGAGAAGCAGGGATCGCATTGGCGGTATTTTTACCGGGGGCACCAGACGGGTCAAATCGACTTTGATCAGGAATTTGATAAGGTCGTTGGCCGTTATCAGCTTGCGGAGCTGCGCCGGGTTGGTTGCGTCGTCACCGACCCGACTATGAGAAATATCTTTGCCGCTCCATGAGATCCCCTCTCCTTAACGAAGGAGAGGGCAAGGAGAGCGTAAAGTGAAACTTCAGCCCTTAATCTGTTCCATGAGAGTGTTAACGATCGCTTCATTGGAAGGAGAACTAACCGTCAGTAGAATTCCTTCCTGCCGGTAAAAATCGATCAGAGGGGCGGTTTTCTGGCTGTACGTATCGAGGCGATGGCTGATGGCTTCTGCAGTCTCATCGTCCCGCTGTACGATGGGGCTGCCACATTTGTCGCAAACCCCTTCCACCTTGGACGGTTGAGTCCGGACATTGTAAATGGCCTGACACTGCGGGTTGACACAGGTGCGGCGAGTGGTGAGGCGGTTGAGAATCTCTTCGCGCGGGACTTCGATATTGGCCACCACATCCAGTTTGATGCCCAATTTATTTAATAATACCTTGAGTGCTTCGGCTTGAGGGATGGTGCGTGGAAAGCCATCCAGCAAAAAACCCTTGGTGCAATCGGGTTCTTGTAGGCGCGTTTCCATGATGCCCATGATCAGTTCATCCGGTACCAGGTCGCCGGCTTTCATATAGGCTTCCGCCTTCTTGCCCAGATCTGTGCCGGCTTGTGCTGCGCCACGCAGGATATCGCCGGTGGAGATTTGTACTGAACCATCCACCTGGGTCAGTAGCTTGGCAATGCTTCCCTTGCCTGCTCCCGGGGCGCCTAACAGAATGACTCGCATGATGTTCTCCTCGGTTATTAGTAACTCATTGAAAGTGGGCCGCAGTCAGTTTCAGCCGCCAGGCGCTGGCTACGAGCCATTGACTGCCAAGCATCTAATGATAGTCGATAATAACAAGCTCGCCTTATCGGGCTGAATCGATCTAGCTCACCCGTGCGCTGGACGGTTTCTACCGGCGATCCAGCCGGGAATCTGCTCCAATGGTATGGGCTGGGCGATACCATGGCCCTGAACGAAATTGCAACCGGAGTCGAGCAGCAGGTGGTCATGTCCGGCGGTTCCTATTTCTCCAGTGATGGCCTCTTGAGATTTTTGAGTGCATGGTTACTGTATCCCCATCCGGCAATTTCAGGCTAACATGCGCTATCCATCGCATCAGGATTTCTCCGCATGGCCAAACGTACTCCCTTATATGCCCGCCACCTCGCTTTGAAGGCGAAGCTGGTCGATTTCGGCGGTTGGGACATGCCGCTTCACTACGGCTCGCAACTTCAGGAACATCATCAGGTACGTAACGCTGCCGGGTTGTTCGATGTCTCGCACATGACCATCGTCGATTTTCCCGGCCCTGCCCCAACCCGCACCCTGTTGCGTTATCTGCTGGCTAACGATGTCGCCCGTCTCGACCCCGGCAAGGCGCTTTATACGTGTATGCTGAATGATGCCGGTGGCGTGATCGACGATCTCATTGTTTACGACCGGGGTGAATTCGGTTACCGGCTGGTGTTGAATGCGGCCACTCGCGATAAGGATCTAGCCTGGATTGCTCCGCTGGCTGAGCGCTTCAACGCCACCTGGCGCGAGCGCGGCGATTTGGCCATGTTGGCAGTGCAAGGGCCAGAAGCACTGGCGAAACTGGAGGCCGTATTGGATGCTGAGACTCTTCACGCAGTGCGAGCCAGTCGGCGTTTTCATGCCGTGGAAGGCAAAGATTTGTTCATCGCTCGCACCGGCTACACTGGCGAAGATGGCGTGGAAATCATGCCGGCTGCCGAGAATGCCCCGGCGCTTTGGGATGGTTTATTGGCCGCTGGTGTTGCGCCGTGTGGATTAGGTGCTCGTGATACGCTGCGTCTCGAGGCCGGTATGAGCCTTTACGGCAGCGACATGGACGAGACCACTACGCCGCTGGTTTCTGGGTTGGGCTGGACGGTGGCTTGGCAGCCACCGGAACGAGATTTCATCGGCCGCGCAGCTTTGGAACAGCAGCGTGCCGGCGGTATATCACAAACCTTGATTGGTCTGGTGCTGGAAGAGCGTGGTGTATTGCGCAGTCACCAGACTGTGTATGACGGTGACCGTGAAATCGGCATGACGACCAGTGGCGCTTTCTCACCCAGTTTGGATCGGGGCATCGCCTTGGCGCGAGTGGCTGCGGGTATCGGTGGCTGCTGCCAAGTCGACGTGCGTGGCAAGTGTCTGCCAGCACAGGTAGTCAAACCGCCTTTCATCTCCCGTCCGTTGTAATTAAACGATCCCTAACCTAAACGTTCCTATCCCGATCAACCTGTTGAGGAGTCGATGATGAGCAGCACTATCCCTTCTGAACTGCGCTATACCGAGACCCATGAATGGGTACGTTCCCAGGAAGATGGCATCGTCACTGTTGGCATCACCGATTACGCCCAGCACCTGCTTGGTGATCTGGTGTTTGTGGAATTACCGGAAGCGGGTCGAGTAGTGACCGCCGCCGAAGGTTGTGCCGTGATTGAATCAGTCAAGGCGGCCTCGGATGTGTATAGCCCGGTGGATGGCGTGATCGTCGAAGTCAATGAGCTGCTGGCTGACAATCCGGAATTGATTAATCAAGATCCTTACGAGGAAGGCTGGATTCTGCGCATCAAGACCAGCGCTGACATGGAAGGTTTGCTGGATGCTGCCGCCTACGAATTGATCGCTATTGATGAAGACGAAGATGAGGAAGGTTCGTTGACCAATTCCAAGCTGGCCGGCTAGGGAGGCATTCTATTCATGCCATTTATTCCCCATACCCTGGATGATGTCCGGGTGATGCTAGACACCATTGACGTTCCGGCGCTTGAAACCTTGTTTGATGAAATCCCGCCCTCCTTGCGCATCAGCGAGTTACCGGCTTTGCCAGATGCCTTAACTGAATGGCAAGTCAGCCGGCTGATGACAGAGCGGGCAGCGGAGCTTTCACAGCCTCTGTGCTTTCTAGGTGCCGGTGCTTATGAGCACCATATTCCCGCGGCAGTGTGGGAAATTGCTGGGCGTGGGGAATTCTACAGCGCCTACACGCCCTATCAGCCGGAAGCCAGCCAGGGTACGTTGCAAGTACTCTATGAGTATCAGAGCATGATGGCCGGGCTGACTGGCATGGCCGTCTCAAACGCATCACTATATGATGGGGCGTCGGCGCTGGCTGAAGCGCTATTGATGGCGGTGCGTGCCAACCGTAAATCTAAATCCAAGCGAGTGTTGGTTCCTCGAACGCTACATCCTTTCTACCGGAAGGCTGTCCGTTCTATCGTCCATAATCAGGACATCGAACTGGTAACATTGCCCTATGACCCGTCAGGCGGCCATACCTTGAAGGAGGCACTGGTGCCTTATGCCGGCCAGGATTTTGCGGCACTGGTTATTCCGCAACCTAATTTCTTTGGGGTGCTGGAGGACGTCGACGAGCTGACTGACTGGGCGCATCGCCATGACCTGCTGGCGGTGGCGGTGGTCAACCCCACAACATTAGCAGTACTCAAGCCACCAGGGGAATGGGGCCGGACTGGCGCCGACATTACCTGCGGCGATGGCCAGCCATTCGGCTCGCCGCTCAACTCAGGCGGTCCCTACTTCGGTTTCCTGTGTTGCCGGAAGGAATTAGTGCGGCAAATGCCAGGCCGGTTGGTGGGACGCACTGTAGATCTGGATGGAAAACCTGGGTTTACTCTCACGTTGCAAGCCCGCGAGCAGCACATCCGGCGTTCCAAAGCTACGTCGAATATCTGCACGAATCAGGGTCTAATGGTGACTGCCGCTACCTTATATCTGTCGCTGCTCGGCCCGCATGGATTAGAGCAGGTTGCGGCAATCTGTCATGCGAATACCCGGATGCTGGTGGAACTGTTGAGTGCGATTCCGGGCGTCAGCCAGATATTTAACCGTCCCATGTTTCATGAAGCAGTGTTGAAGTTGCCGCATCCGGCAAGTGAAATTTTGGATGGATTATTGGCGCGTGGCATTCTCGGTGGCTTTGATCTGAGCAGTGAATACCCCGAATTGGGAAACGCACTGCTGGTTTGCGCAACGGAGACTCGCACCGAGGCGGATTTACGGCAGTATGCTGAGGCGCTGGCGATGATGGTTTAAGACGATTGATGCCGTGCAGTTACGTTTGCCGGTCAATCAACTTGAGCAAGCGGCCAGCGCCAATGCTTGCAGCACTTCCCCATTCTGAATCTGCTGAAGAAAAACCACGATGCCGGCATCTTGAGGCACAAATTCATCGGGCAGGGAAACCGATACGGTGTGAGAAAAATGCCCGTCGGGGCCGATCCCCAGCGGTCCCAGCAGCGCTCGCACGACCCAGTCATGCCGCAAGCGTTCCCCCGCATTCTCCCCGGCGGTCACTTGGCTGCTGAGCTGGTCTTGATAGACCGCCACAAAGACTCCCATCTTACGCCGCGCTACCGGTGCGTGTATCCGGCCGAGGGTCCGTACCTGCCATTGTCCAGGTTCTGGGAGTAATTCAATTTGAAGATCCGCTGGCGCTGGTTGTGACGTGATGCCGGTTACCCGCTGCTGGAATGCATCTGGCCATTGCCACTGCAATAGGGTTTGGCCGCTGATTAGGATCTGCGGTGTGTACACGGTACGAGAACCTTGCTGTGCAGCTAATCCCCGTTGTCGAGCGCTGAATGCGGGCTGAGCGAAGCGGTCCTTCCAGCCCAGGCGATCCCAGTAATCGACATGGAATGCTAATGCCACGATCTGGCGTGAATCCCTGGTTTGAGTGGTTTGCCTGGTCAGCCAGCGGTCCGCTGGCGGGCAACTGCTGCAACCTTCGGAGGTGTAGAGCTCCACGAGCGCCGTGCGGTTGGGTGTGCTGGCCGCTGTACAGCTTGCGGGTTGCGCTAACAGAGAACGCCCCCCCATTAGCGTTACAATTAGAGTGATCGCCAATGATAGTGTTTTCATGCCTTCTCGTACCGCCGGGGCAGGTTTGATCGATACTTCGAAGCTCACCGGGGCTGACGCCAGCAGGCAACCTTCGGCTGGGATTGGGAATGATGATCGCTGCAGCAGTGATCGCCTTTATCGTCTCGGCGGTTTCTTCGATCAAATCGCCTGTCAGGGTCAGCGCTAGAATTACCTTCTGCCCGGCGATCGCTTGGCCGGAACGCAGTGCAAAGGCTACCATCCATTCGTTGTTGGCGATCACGATTTGTCGCGTCTTAGCCCAAGGTGGATCTTGACCCGATGTATCTGCTGTGATGAGCCTTATGCCTCCATAAAGTGGAATAACTGGTAGTGACTCACTGAGGCGAGCAAGGTTATCATGGTAAGATGAACTGTGATCACTGTGGCAGCAGGTAAACACACCAGTACGGGCAATGGCTCACTGAGATGAGCAAGGTTATCATGGTAAGATGAACTGTGATCATCTGTGGCAGTAGGCAGCTACACCAAGCAGCACGGTAAAACTGGCAACGGCAAGCAGCGTTATAAATATGGTGGATGCAGGCGCAGCTTTCGGGAGAATCCTTGCGCGCTAGAGTATACGGAAATGGCAAAACAGCGAATTCTGCGCGCCTATCAGGAGTACGCCTCCCTGCGGGGATGAACCCGTCTATTCGGGATGTCGCACAACACGGTATCGGCATGGCTCAAAAAAAGCCCAGGATTTGCCCCTTTGGGAGCGGCTCTGGCTCCCGCCCGGTTCAATGCCCTGCCTGCCGCCCAACATCGAGCCGCGTATTCTAAAGATCCCGCCAGCCACATCGAGCGCTTCGACAATACTCTGCACCAGCGCCGGGGCCGCTTCGTTCGCAAGACCTTGGATGTACTCACACTGAAGATTTGAAGCAAGCGGCTGCGAAGATGACGAGGGCGGAGCGATAGTCGTTCCAAGCTGCCATGACGATCAAGTATTACAGGAGTAGTGCGCGCCAGGAGGCTCTATGGGTCTTAGCGGAATCACATAACCGGCAACCCCCGGGTTTTCGGGCTTTACCCTCAAAACGATCCTAAAAGTAAACACTACGGTTCATGAGTATCGAACAATCCATCATCGATGGCAGCGAACGGCTGGGTATTCCCTTATCCAGCAGGGCGGCCGAACAACTGGCGGCCTATCTGGGGCTACTGGAACGTTGGAATCGTGCCTACAACCTAACAGCAGTGCGTGATCCAGAAGCGATGGTAGTTCGACATGTTCTGGACAGTTTGTCGATCTGGCCTTGGATCGGGAGGGGGCGTGTGCTGGATGTCGGGAGCGGCGCCGGGTTGCCGGGTATTCCGCTAGCTATCGCCCGGCCGGAGTGTGCGTTCTGCCTGCTGGATAGCAATGGCAAACGCACCCGGTTTCTTATCCAGGCAACCGCAGAGCTGCACCTTACTAATATTGAAGTGGTACGTAGCCGGGTTGAGGATTATCGGCCGTATCCCTTATTTGATTGCGTCGTGTCACGGGCGTTCGCGACCCTGGCGGAATTGCTGGCGAGCGCCGGCCGGTTGTGTGCCCCGCAAGGCCAATTGTTGGCGATGAAGGGTATTTTCCCCGATGATGAGCTGGCCTGCTTGCCATTGGATTATAGCCTGGTTGGCGTTTACCCATTATATATCCCGGGATTGGATGCCGAGCGCCATTTGGTGCATCTGGCGCCCGTCCCTGTTTCCTGAGACTGAGACTTATGGCACACATCATCGCCATTACTAATCAGAAAGGTGGTGTCGGCAAGACTACCACTGCGGTCAACCTGGCTGCCTGTCTGTCGGCATTGCGTCAAGGGGTTTTACTGGTTGATCTTGACCCGCAGGGCAATGCGACTATGGGCTGTGGGGTGAACAAACACACAGTATCCGCTACCAGTTACGAAGTGTTGTTAGGCGAAGCGACGCTGTCAGATGCTTTGCAGTGGGTCGAGAAAGCCCAGATGCGGTTGCTGCCGGCCAACGGCGACCTGACTGCCGCTGAAGTCGGCCTGTTGAAAATTGATAATGCGCCCGACCGGTTGCGTGATGCCTTGGCTCCAGTGATATGGAATTTTGATGTCATTCTGATCGATTGTCCGCCATCGTTGAACATGTTGACAGTCAATGCTCTAACCGCTGCCCAATCAGTGATCATCCCTGTGCAATGCGAGTACTATGCCTTGGAAGGCTTATCCGCGTTGCTGGATACGGTTGAAAAAGTGCGCAAGTCCACTAATCCCGACCTGCGGATCGAAGGGGTATTGCGAACTATGTTCGATCCTCGCAATCGCTTGGCTAATGATGTATCGAATCAGATTGCCGAACATTTCGGAGCAACAGTGTTTGAAACGCTGATTCCCCGCAACGTGCGGTTGGCCGAGGCGCCGAGTTATGGATTGCCGATCATCCATTACGATGACAACTCGCGTGGCGCGCAAAGCTATCGCGAGCTGGCTAAGGAAGTGCGGAAACGGTTGCGACGGCCTGCCGCAAAAAAGGAAAGCGGAGCTAGCGCATGATCCGTAAAAAGGGTGGCTTGGGCCGTGGGCTGGATGCGCTGCTTGGTGCGGCAGCAGCGACACGAGAAGGAATGACAACATCGACCGTTCCGGTCCCGGAAGCACCGGAAACCTTGCGGCAATTGCCTGTCGAGCAGATCTGCCGGGGCCGCTATCAGCCACGCCAGGATTTACGCCAGGATACTTTGCACGAATTGGCTGAGTCGATCCGCGCGCAAGGTGTGGTGCAGCCAGTGCTGGTACGTCCTCTGGATGGGAACCGCTATGAATTAATCGCTGGCGAGCGGCGTTGGCGGGCAGCGCAACTGGCTGGTTTGCACGAGGTGCCAGCGGTAATCCGCGATGTGCCGGATCAGGCGGCCATCGCCGTGGCGCTTATCGAAAATATCCAGCGCGAAGATCTTAATCCTCTGGAAGAAGCCACCGCTCTACAACGGTTGATCGACGAATTTCAGCTAACGCACCAACAGGCTGCTGATGCTGTTGGCCGGTCACGAGCGGCAGTGACGAATCTGCTCCGTTTATTGGAGTTGAGTGAGGAGGTCGGACAACTGGTACGGGAGCGCAAGCTAGATATGGGCCATGCCCGTGCTTTGCTGCCGTTGCCGCCCGCTTTGCAGCGAGAAGCCGCGCATCAGATCTTGCTACGTGGATTGTCAGCACGAGAGACTGAACAACTGGCCCGCCGCCTGCAACAATCAGATGCTGTAGCCCCTGCTACAGCGCCATTATCGGCTGATCCAAATATCCGTTTGTTGCAGGACAACTTGTCGGAACGGCTGGGCGCTCGGGTCCGGGTTCGGCATGGTGCTTCCGGCAAAGGGAGTGTCATCATCCAATATAACAGTCTGGATGAATTGGATGGTGTGATTGCCAGGATTAAGTGATATGGCGATTTTCGTTGACCCTGATACGCTATATTCCCTATAATTTTGGTGTGCTCTACAGGCAAGGTAAATTGGGAGCAGGAGATTTTGAGCAGGATGCTGGAGCGCTGTAGAGAAAGACACAATAAAACCCGAATAGACTAATAAAGATAACGATTACAAACATGTCCAGCATAACGCAGCGTCTGGATCATTAGGATTATGATCATGGGCGCAAAACAAGTCACCCGGATAATTATTGCTATTCAACTGCTCGCTACGCTGCTGGTCGCTACGATCTCCCTAGCTCTCAGTGATTTTCGTGCTGCGTATTCTGCGGTGGCCGGTGGCGGAATCAGTACGCTGGTCACCTTCTATTTCGCCAGCAAAGTTTTTTCAGTACGCATTGGCTCACCCGCTGCCAAGGTTGCCCAGGCGTTTTATATGGGCGAGGTTGTCAAATTGTTGTTGACCATTCTTCTACTCAGTGTCGCACTCCTCTGGCTGCCGGTTTCACCTCTCCATCTCCTGCTGGCGTATATGGCCGCGCTAATGGCGTACTGGCTGGCATTACCTTTTACATTCGATGCTTCGGTGAGGACGCTATGAGCGAAAGTGGTCATTCCGCAACGGGATACATTGTCCACCATTTGACCAATCTCAAGGTTGGCGAGGGGTTCTGGACGCTTCATCTTGATACGATGTTCTTTTCGATCAGCCTCGGGGCGCTGTTCCTGTGGCTGTTCATGAAGGCGGCGAAATCTGCAACCAGCGGCGTGCCGGGTCCATTGCAGAACTTCTGCGAGATCATGGTCGATTTCGTCGATACCCAGGTCAAGGATTCCTTTCATGGCCGCAATCCGGTCATTGCACCACTGGCATTGACGATCTTCATCTGGGTGTTCTTGTGGAACGCCATGGATCTCGTGCCTGTTGATTTGCTGCCAGCTATCGCTGGCTTGTTAGGGATCCCCTATTTGCGTGTAGTCCCATCCACTGATCTGAATTCGACGTTTGGTATGTCGATTGCCGTGTTGCTGCTGGTTTATTACTACAGCATCAAGGTCAAGGGGCCGGCGCATTTCGCAATGGAAGTGCTGACCCACCCTTTTGGCAAATGGTTTATGCCTTTCAATCTATTGCTGCGGATTGTCGAGGATCTGGCAAAGCCTATTTCGCTTGGCCTGCGGTTGTTTGGCAACCTTTATGCCGGCGAATTGATTTTTATTCTGATTGCCTTACTGCCTTGGTGGATTCAGTTCACCCTCGGTTGGCCGTGGGCCGTGTTTCATATCCTGGTTATCACCCTGCAAGCTTTTATCTTCATGGTGCTGACCATCGTGTACCTGAGTATGGCGCACGAGGATCATTAATTATCAAATAGATTTCTAATGGAGTCCGGTTGCAAAGCAACCGGGTTTCCCATCCGGTTTTTTTCACACCCCAACCTCTCAACGGGAGACCATAAATGGAAGCTGCAAGCTTGATTGCCAATGTGCAGGGTATGACCGTCATTGCCGTAGCCTTGATTCTAGGTATGGGTGCGCTGGGCACCGCCATCGGCTTCGCCCTGCTGGGCGGCAAGTTTCTGGAAGGTGCTGCTCGCCAACCCGAAATGATTCCCACCTTGCAGGTCAAGATGTTTATCGTTGCTGGTCTGCTTGACGCGGTAACCATGATCGGTGTTGGCATCGCCCTGTTCTTTACCTTCGCTAACCCCTTCCTCGGTCCGGTGCAGGCGTTGATCCATTGATCTTCGGGGATTTCCGACCTACGCCAATTCGTACAATTGAGGAGGTAACCGCGTGAACTTCAATGCCACTCTCATTGGGCAGATGATCACGTTTGGCCTTCTGGTGCTCTTTACCATGAAGTACGTGTGGCCACCGATCATGCAGGCCATGCAAGACCGCCAGAAGAAAATCGCTGATGGCTTAGCCTCCGCCGAGCGTGGTGTGCGCGAGCAGGAGCTGGCTCAGGCTAAGGCCGCGCAAACGCTTAAGGAAGCCAAGCAGCAATCTGCTGAGATTGTCGCCCAGGCTCATAAGCGTGCTAACGAAATCATCGAGCAGTCAAAACAGGATGCCCGCACCGAGGGTGATCGCCAACTCGCCGCCGCTAAGGCTGAAATCGAGCAGGAGGTCAACCGCGCCCGCGAGCAACTCCGCCATCAGGTCGTCAGTCTCGCCGTCACTGGCGCTAGCAAGGTTCTCAAGCGCGAGGTCGACGAAGCGGCCAACGCTGCCCTGCTGGATGATCTGGTCGCGCAGCTCTAACCATACGGACCACGCCAATGGCTGAAACCACAACCGTCGTCCGACCCACTGCCGCCGCTCGGCCTTATGCCCGGGCGGCGTTCGAGGAAGCTCAGGAGACCGGCAACTTACCGCTTTGGTCGGAGCTGCTTTCGACTGCCGCCGCTGTCGCTGCGGATCCTGCCTTGCAACGCCTGCTTGGTCCCTGGAACCCGCAAATGCGCGGCGACCAGAAAGCTGAATTAGTCGCTGGGGTGTGTCGCGATGTCCGGGGTGATGAGGAAGCGCCGGAAGCTTTCGTTACCTTCCTGAAGATGCTGGCGGAATTTCATCGTCTGCATATGCTTCCAAGCATTGCCGTTTTATTTGAGCGGTTGCGCGCCGAGGCTGAAAGCATCCTTCACGCCGAACTTATCAGTTCGGCCACCGTGACCGATACCCAACGCAATCGTGTGATCGCCGCGCTGAAAGCGAAGTTTCATCGCGATGTCGCGCTGGATTGCAAGATAGATGAATCGCTGATCGCAGGCGCAGTGATCCGGGTTGGCGATCTGGTGATCGACGGTTCAGCACGCGGCCGGCTGGACAAACTTGTCACGGCCTTGAGCCAGTAAGGGGAATACCGTTTTATGCAACTCAAACCATCCGAAATCAGCGATCTGATTCGGCAGCGCCTGGAGGGTTACCAGGCGACCGCCGAAGCCCGCACGGAAGGCACCATCGTCAGCCTGGCTGATGGCATCGCCCGGATTTATGGCCTTGACAATGCGATGCAGGGTGAAATGATCGAGTTCCCGGCTCCTCGGGAAGGCGATCCGGTCACTTATGGTCTAGCCTTAAATCTGGAGCGGGATTCCGTCGGCGCCGTGATCCTGGGCGACTACGAGCATCTGGCGGAAGGCGATAAAGCGCTTTGCACCGGGCGTATTCTGGAAGTGCCCATCGGTGAAGCCCTGTTGGGGCGTGTGGTCAATGCATTGGGCCAACCGATTGATGGTAAAGGCCCCATCGTTGCGACCTTGACCGCACCGACCGAAGTTATTGCGCCGGGCGTTATCGAACGTCAGTCAGTCAGCCAACCGGTGCAAACCGGCCTTAAGGCTATTGATGCTATGGTGCCGATTGGTCGTGGTCAACGCGAGTTGATCATCGGCGACCGCCAGACAGGTAAGACCGCCGTGGCGATTGACGCGATCATCAATCAGAAGGGTACCGGCATCAAGTGTATCTATGTCGCAATTGGTCAAAAGAACTCATCAATTGCTAACGTGGTGCGCAAGCTTGAGGAACATGGCGCAATGGAGCACACCATCGTGGTGGCCGCCAGCGCTTCTGAATCGGCAGCGATGCTGTACATGGCACCCTATTCCGGGTGCAGCATGGGCGAATACTTTCGTGACCGGGGTCAGGATGCGCTGATCGTCTACGATGATTTGTCTAAGCAGGCGGTGGCCTATCGCCAAGTCTCGCTGCTGTTGCGCCGCCCACCGGGCCGTGAAGCCTTCCCTGGCGATGTGTTCTACCTGCACTCCCGCTTATTGGAACGGGCCTCCCGGATCAACGCTGATGAAGTCGAGCGTCTCACCAACGGTGAAGTAAAAGGCAAGACTGGATCGCTAACCGCCCTGCCGATCATTGAGACCCAGGCGGGTGACGTATCAGCGTTCGTGCCTACGAATGTGATCTCGATCACTGACGGGCAGATTTATCTGGAAACTGATCTGTTTAATGCCGGTATCCGTCCTGCTATCAATCCGGGCCTATCGGTCTCCCGTGTGGGCGGTGCTGCCCAGACCAAGGCGATTAAGAAGCTGGGTGGTGGTATTCGCTTGGCGTTGGCCCAGTACCGTGAACTGGCGGCGTTCGCCCAGTTCGCGTCTGACCTGGACGAGGCGACCCGCAAACAGCTCGAACGCGGTCAACGCGTCACCGAACTGATGAAACAGAAGCAGTATTCGCCGATGTCAGTAGCGGAAATGGCGATTTCGCTATTCGCTGCAGATCGTGGCTACCTGGACGATGTGCCGCTGAATAAGATCGGGCATTTTGAAGCCGATTTGCTGGCGTTCGCCCGGTCTGGCTATGCGGCGTTGATCGATAAGATCAATGCAACGGGCGATTACAACGATGAAATTGAAGCGGGCTTGAAAAAGGCCGTAGAAGATTTCAAGGCCAACTACGTCGGGTAAACGGGTGTCAGCATGGCAGGCGCCAAAGAGATACGCACCAAAATCAGGAGTGTTCAAAGCACTCAGAAAATCACCAAAGCCATGGAGATGGTGGCGGCGAGCAAGATGCGCAAAGCCTTGGAGCGCATGCAGGCGGCCCGGCCTTACGCGAGCCGAATTCGCAACGTCATCTCGCATTTGGCCCATGCCCATACCGAGTATCGCAGTCCGGGATTAGTGGAACGCGAGATTAAGCGGGTGGGTTTGATCGTCATCTCGACTGACCGGGGGTTGTGTGGTGGCCTGAACACCAATTTGTTCAAGGCAGCCATCGTCTCTATGCAGCAGTGGCGGGAGCGCGGTGTTGAGATTGATCTTTGCACGGTCGGGACCAAGGCATTCCAGTTCTTCCGCCGGTTGCGGGGCAATGTTGTCGCTCATGTCTCCCATTTGGGCGATGCCCCTCGCTTTGAGGATGTGCTAGGGCCGGTCAAGGTCATGGCCGATGCGTTTACTGAAGAACGCATCGACGCGATCTATCTGGTGTATAACGAGTTTGTTAACACTATGAGCCAAAAGCCTAGCATCGAGCGACTGTTGCCGATTACCTCCGAGGTACAAGACGCCGCACCGGAGCATCGCTGGGATTACATCTACGAACCGGACCCAAAGGAACTCATTGAGTTGCTGCTGCGGCGCTATGGCGAGTCGGTGGTGTATCAGGCCCTGGTGGAGAATGTCGCCTGCGAGATGGCGGCGCGCATGGTGGCGATGAAGAGCGCGTCGGATAACGCCGGTACGATCATTGACGAGTTGCAACTGATCTATAACAAGGCCCGGCAGGCGTCGATTACCCAGGAATTAGCCGAGATTGTGGGCGGCGCAGCGGCGGTATGAGGTCGAGCGCCCGGCCTTGCGGCGGGCGCGCGGTAAACCAGTTAAGGGGAACCCAAGACAATGAGTTCTGGCAATATTGTGCAAATCATCGGCGCGGTGGTGGACGTTGAGTTTCCACGCGGGTCGGTGCCGAAGATCTACGATGCGCTGCGCCTCGATGAGAGCGGGCTGATTTTGGAAGTGCAGCAGCAACTGGGCGATGGCGTGGTCCGCACTATCGCTATGGGCGCTTCAGAAGGATTAAAACGTAATCTGACAGTTTCCAACACAGGGGCGCCTATTACGGTTCCGGTGGGCAAGCCCACGCTGGGCCGGATTATGAATGTGTTGGGCATACCCATTGACCACAAGGGACCGGTGGAAACTGACACGCATCGTGGCATCCATCAGCCGTCGCCGAGTTATGAAGATCAGTCTGGCGCGACTGAATTGTTGGAAACGGGCATCAAGGTTATCGACCTGCTTTGCCCCTTTGCCAAGGGTGGCAAAGTTGGTCTGTTCGGTGGTGCGGGCGTAGGCAAGACCGTCAATATGATGGAGTTGATTCGCAACATCGCGATTGAGCACTCCGGTTATTCAGTGTTTGCTGGCGTTGGCGAGCGGACACGCGAAGGTAATGACTTCTATCATGAAATGAAGGAGTCGAATGTGCTCGACAAGGTGGCGCTGGTCTATGGCCAGATGAACGAGCCACCGGGCAACCGTCTGCGCGTCGCTCTGACAGGTCTAAGCATCGCGGAGAATTTCCGTGATGAAGGCCGTGATGTGTTGCTATTTATCGATAATATCTACCGCTACACGCTGGCTGGCACTGAATGCTCTGCGTTGTTAGGCCGTATGCCATCAGCGGTAGGCTATCAGCCGACTCTGGCAGAGGAAATGGGTGTTCTTCAAGAGCGCATCACCTCGACCAAGACCGGGTCTATTACTTCCATTCAGGCAGTATATGTGCCGGCCGATGACCTGACAGATCCGTCACCGGCGACGACCTTTGCGCACTTGGATGCTACGGTGGTGTTGTCTAGGCAGATTGCTGAATTAGGTATCTATCCAGCGGTGGATCCGCTGGACTCCACCTCACGGCAGTTGGACCCATTGGTGGTTGGCCAGGATCACTATGACACTGCCCGCTCAGTGCAGAGTACCCTGCAACGCTACAAGGAACTAAAGGATATCATCGCCATTCTCGGTATGGATGAACTATCCGAGGAAGACAAGCTGGTGGTAGCCCGTGCCCGTAAGGTGCAACGCTTCCTTTCTCAGCCGTTCTTCGTGGCGGAAGTTTTCACCGGTTCACCCGGCAAGTATGTCGCCCTTAAGGACACGATAGCCGCATTTAAGGGCATCGTGGCTGGTGAATACGATCACCTGCCCGAACAGGCGTTCTACATGGTCGGTTCCATCGACGAGGCCGTGGAAAAGGCTAATAAGCTGTAATGGGGCGGCAGTCCGGTCATAGCCGGACTGCCTTCCATAAGCAACCGATCAGGAGATTCACCATGGCCATGACACTGCATGTCGATATCGTCAGCGCGGAGAAGGAGTTATTTTCCGGTGCTGCCGAGATGGTAACCGCACCGGGCGAGTTGGGCGAACTCGGTATTTTGCCTCGACACAGCCAGTTGTTGACTCGCTTGAAGCCCGGTCAGGTTCGGATTAAGTTGCAGGGCGGCGATGAGCAACTGTTCTATGTATCCGGCGGCTTGCTAGAGGTTCAGCCGCATGTGGTGACCATCTTATCCGATACTGCTGAACGAGCGCGTGATCTGGATGAGGTCGCTGCGCAGTCCGCCAAACAACGTGCTGAACAGATTATCGCCGATCACCAGAGTGATTTTGAGTACGCTCGTGCTAAGGCGGAACTGGCCGAGGCGATCGCTCAATTGCAGACGATCGAGAAGATGCGCAAGACGCGTAAGTCATAATGATTGATTAATAATAATAATATCTCAACCCATTGGCCGCGGCGCAAGCTGCGGCCTTTTATTTGGGTGGTCTAGGTTTCAGGTTTATACCTGATCTCTGATACAAACTCGATTAATCGCTTGGAAACAAGGATGTGAGCCGATTTTGTCGCTGGCGAATGGTATTGCTATACCAGTGAGTCTCTAGACGCTTGTCCTGTTCACCGGCTAATTGCTGGGCTGCTTGATAGCATTGTTTCGCCTGATCAAGCATTGTTGTCAGCGATAAGGATGGTCTGGCTACCGGTCTCACTGTACTAGCTATTGTTTCATTGTAATCATCGTCGGCTGCCAGGAGTCCTAACATTATTCGCGCCCGATTCAACGCCAAATCGCCAAGCGACAGCCGGTTCTCAAAGCAGTCAGTTTCCAGCACATGCCGGGAAAGCGCATTATCTATCTCTCTCCAGCGACCTGCCAACGCCAGTACTCGTAGGGTTTCCCGGTGCGCGCCAGAATCACGGGTTTCACCTGCGGTAGAGCGTAATAAATCCAGAGCCAGATCAACCGGTGCTGACGTTGTTCGTCGTGCCCGCCATAAAAGCAATTGTGCCCGCTGGACCAATTGTCGTTCTAGAGGTTGTGTCACATGAAGGTTAGTCAATGTGCTGACCCACTCCTTCAATGCAGCAGGATCACAACGACGAAAAGCAGTGCGGCATAACGCCCATAGATGAGTGGTGGGAGTCAGGTGAGGGTGTTTATCATGCCAATTGGTCCAGGCACGGAAATGCCAGTCCCAGGCTACAGCGAATTCGCCCTGGCGAAAGGCCAGTTCACCTTCCAAAAAATCCAGTGACGCGCTCCAGGGCTGGCGCAGGTCGAACAGCCAATCCCGCGTCTGGTTCAGCAGAGTCCGGCAAAACCGGAACGGCTTGCGCTCCAAGCTGATGTGAAGAATCGCTGTCAAGGCACTAAATACGTCAGCTGGATCAGCGATAGCCCGGTCATACACTGCTTGTAGCAGCGAAGCCAGCGCCAGATCGTCGTCGCCGGCCTGACGCAGACTGTAGCCTTCCCACAGCAACGCGTGCGTTCGCGAATTGGCCAGCCCTAACGCGCCAGCCCACTCCGCTGCCTCATGCTCTAACCGGGCAGCTTGGTGGTAATCCCCAATTTCGCGGGCCTGCCGGGCTTGGGCGCGCAGACGATCAAAGGCTCGCCGGTCGGAAGGCATTGCTCAGTGCAGCAATGAGAACATGCGTCGCCGATAGGTAATGACCAGCGGGTCCTCGTTGCCGAGAATCTCAAAAATTGCAATGAGACCCTTGCGGCCAGCTTCTTCCTCGAATTGCGGATCACGACGCAAAATTTCCATGAACTGTTCCAGCGCTGTTTCATAATCGCTCGCCAGCACACACCGGGCTGCCAGTTGCCGGCGCGCTGTGCTGTCAGCAGGGTCGGTCTGTACTTTGATCTCCAGCGCCGCACGATCCGGAGCGCCTTGAGCCATATCGGCGAATTGCAAACGCGCTAGCAGGCCGCTGGCCGGCTGCCGGTTACGCTCCTCCTCCGGCAGGCTTTGCAACAGCGTGTGTGCTTCCTCGCCTTGGTCCAGTTGCAGCAGTTTTTCCGCGAGCGTCACTTTTAATTCAATATTGTCTGGTTCTTGTTGCAATACCTCGTGCAGCAATTCGATCACTTGCTTGTGATGGCCGCGTTGCCAAAGTGCCTCTACCTGTTCCTGAAGGGCAGTGTCAGTACCGGTATTGCCATACTGATCAATGATCTGACGATAAGCTGATTCTGGTTGCAGACCGGCCAGTTGCTCCACGATCTGCCCTTGCCAGATCACCATCACAGTGGGCAGGCTGCGTACTCGGAAATGGGCTGCCAATCCTTGTTCGACATCGGCGTTGACCTTGGCCAGGATGAACCCGCCTCGGTATTCTTGCGCCAGTTTGGTCAGCAATGGAGTTAGTTGCTGGCAGGGCTGACACCAGTCAGCCCAGAAATCCACCAGTACAGGAACTTGCTGCGAGGCTTCTACCACAGATGCGAAATTATGTTGATTTATTTCGAGAATATAGGGTGATTCACTCATCGTCGAATGTCCAAAAGCCATTAGCTATTACCGCTCTAGATATTGCAGTTTGCTGGGTTTGCCATCCCACTCTGTTGCATCAGGCGGCGCATCCTTTTTTTCTGTAATCACCGGCCATTGTTTAGCCAGTTCAGCGTTAAGGGCGAGGAAATGCTGCTGATCATCAGGTAAATCATCCTCGGAGAAAATTGCTTGTGCCGGGCATTCCGGCTCGCACAGCGTACAGTCAATGCACTCATCGGGATCAATCACCAGAAAATTTGGGCCTTCGTGGAAACAATCCACGGGGCACACCTCCACACAATCAGTGTACTTACACTTGATACAGTTTTCAGTGACGATAAAAGTCATGAAAGCAATCTCCTAATCAGAAACAGAATGGAAGCTATCTTAACCGCGATCAACCGGGTTAGGCACTGGAAAGTTATCGAGAGCCGGAGGTTTTGGGCAATCCGCTGCATCTCGCCTTAAAATCGAATCAGCAGACCATCAACAATATTCGGGAGGTTCCATGCGCCTACGATTCGTATTGCCCGCCGTTTTCCTGCTGGGAGTGGCAATCGCATTGCCCGCCTTAGCCCAGGACGCCTACGGCCCGGTTCGCCGTGGCGAAGACCTCTGGGATATCGCCAAGCATATTTACCACGATCAGGAAGTCAGCCGCGACCAGATTATGCTGGCTCTGCTCAAGGCGAATCCTCATGCGTTTGATATGCCGTGCAATGCCAATTCTCCATTGAAAACCGGGGTAAATTTGCACATTCCCTCCTTGGCCCAAGTCAAGGCAATGAACCGCGAACAGGCTTCACAAGAATTCGAACAGCAGTTGCGAGAATGGGAAAGTCACCGGTTATCCGGTAAAGTCCTGGTTTGCCCTCCCGCCATCCCGATCGCTGCGGTTGCTCTGGTACCATCGGCTACCTTTTCCCAGGTGGCGGCTCCAACCACGCGGGTACCGGCTGCACCGCCTGTGCCTGCGCCGGAGACTACACCTGCTCCTGTTCGTTCCACAGCAACAGCCGCTTCCGCTCCTGCATCAGAAATTTCATCAGAATCAAGAGCAACGGCAGCTGGGTTGACACTGAAACAGCGCCTCTTCCATGATATGGAATGGATTGGCATTCCGATCCTGGTGCTGCTCCTCCTTGGTATCATCCTCTGGAAATACCGCCGTCCACCTTCGATTGCCGTGCCGTCTCCGGTTACCATTCCCGCCGAGGGCGCAGTGGACTATGCCCAAATGACGGTGGAGGACACGCTCACCCAACTGAACACCGACCGCACCCAGGGACTCAGCACTGCTGAAGCCGCGAGCCGGTTGCGAGACATCGGACCGAATGCTCTAGAGGAAAAGCAGATCACCTTGCTCCAACGCATTTTGCCCTACTTCTGGGGACCGATCCCCTGGATGATCGAAGCGGCGGCGCTGCTCTCGCTGCTCACCCGTGATTGGAACGATTTTCTGGTGATCACCGTGTTGCTGCTGTTCAACGCTGTGATTGGTTTCCGCGAGGAAGCTAACGCCGCTAATGCGCTGGCCGCACTCCAGGGGCAATTGGCTTTAAAGGCTCGCATCCTGCGTGATCATCAGTGGCAGGAGATCGAAGCCCGCCAACTGGTGCCAGGTGATATCGTGCGTATCCGCTTGGGTGACATCATTCCCGCCGATGCCAAGCTGATCGACGGTGACTATCTAAGCGTAGATCAGGCTGCGCTGACCGGTGAATCGTTGCCAGTCAGCAAGGCGGCGGGCGACACAGCGTATGCTGGCTCGATTGCCAAACAAGGAGAAATGCTGGCAGTGGTCATCAACACCGGCGCCAATACCTTCTTTGGCCGTACTGCTAAATTAGTAGAGTCGGCGGGCGCCAAGTCCCACTTGCAGGAATCGGTACTGCAAATCGGCAATTTCCTGATTTTCTCCGCGCTGACCCTGATCGGGGTTTTAGCGGTGGTGGAATTGTACTGGGGCACCTCGTTCCTCCACCTGCTCAAGCTGGCGTTGATCCTGCTGATCGCATCGATTCCGGTCGCCATGCCAGCGGTGCTGTCAGTCACCTTGGCGCTGGGCGCGCTCAAACTCTCTAAACTCAAAGCCATTGTCTCGCGCATGGAAGCCATCGAGGAACTGGCCGGCGTTGATATCCTTTGCTCGGATAAGACCGGCACCCTAACCCAAAACAAACTAACTTTGGGCGAAGTGCAACCCTTTGGCGTCACAGCGCAAGAGCTGGTTCTGGCCGGTGCGCTGGCCTCCAAGGCGGAAAACAACGACGCTATTGACTTAGCAGTGATCGGTGGCTTGCCGGATGCAGGCGTGCTAGCTGCGTACCAGCAGGTGCGATTCACGCCGTTCGACCCGGTAGGCAAGCGCACTGAAGCGGCTATCCAGGGTGCAGATGCCCAAACGTTCAAGGTCACCAAAGGTGCGCCCCAAGTGGTGATGCAGCTTTGTCAGGTTGATCATGAAACCCAGGTGCTGGCAGATCAACTGGTCGACGTGTTCGCCGCCAAGGGCTTCCGTACCTTGGGTGTGGCCCGCGCCGGTGGGGATAATAAATGGGTGTTTCTCGGTATCCTGCCGTTGTTTGATCCACCGCGTGAAGATTCCACGTCAACCATTGCTGAGGCTGGTCATTACGGCATCACAGTGAAGATGGTCACGGGTGACAATATTGCCATTGCTCGGGAGATTTCCGGGCAATTAGGCATCGGGACGAATATCCGCGCTGCGGATACCTTGTTTGCTGGCGGGGTCGCGCATGGCGAGTTACCGGCCGCCGCCGTCCACCACATCGAACAGGCAGACGGTTTCGCCCAAGTATTCCCGGAACACAAGTACGGTATCGTCAAAGCCTTGCAGCAGGGAGGGCACATCGTGGCGATGACCGGCGATGGCGTCAACGACGCCCCAGCCCTTAAGCAGGCTGATGTGGGCATCGCGGTTTCTGGTGCAACCGATGCCGCCCGGGCGGCGGCTGCGCTGGTATTGACTGCACCGGGTCTATCGGTCATCACTCGTGCGGTGGAGGAATCGCGCCGCATCTACGAGCGGATGATGAGCTATATCATCTATCGTATTGCCATGAGTATCGACATCATGGTGTTCGTCGTGCTGGCCAGTATCGTATTCGGCTTCTTCCCGCTGACTGCGATCATGCTGGTGGCGCTGGCATTGCTCGATGACGTGCCGATCATGACTATTGCTTATGACAACACCAATCCTGGCTCGAAACCCGTGCGTTGGAACCGGGAGCGCACGTTTGCGGTCTCCATCAGCCTGGGCGCTCTAGCAGTGGTGCAGAGCTTTGGTTTGTTGGCACTGGGTATGGAAGTCTTGCATCTGGACGCGGCGCACCTGCAAACCATGATGTTTTTGCAATTGTTGGTTGGCGGGCATCTGCTGTTGTTGCTGACCCGGACCAAGAACGCCTTCTGGGCGCCGCCGTTTCCCGCCTGGCCTTTGCTAACAGCGGTGGTTGGCACGCAGATCTTCGCCGTGCTGATGAGTGGCTTTGGTTGGTTAGTGCCCGTGTTGCCTTGGGATCTGATCGGCTGGGTCTGGGTGTACAACCTGGTCTGGATGGTGGTGCAGGATGGCGTCAAACTGGCAGTGTACCGGATCATCGAGCGCCGTAGGCAACATCGGCAGGTCTTTACCACCCATGCCGGCGCGTTCCTTGAACACGTGAATACCTCGGCACAGCCAGCATCTGGGGCGTAGTGCTCCTCAATCCCTACCCCCTTTCTCTTGGAGAAAGGGCGGTTAGGAGGTGAGGGGAGCGATTGCCAGATTGTCGATCAGCCGTGCCCGCCCCAACCAGGCTGCCGCAAAAATGCGTAAATCAGCGGCGGTATCTTCGGGTCTGGGTCGTAGCAGCGTCTCCGCATGGCGGATTTCAAAATAGTCAGGTTGAAAACCCACCGCTGTTAATTGTGCCTTAGCCTCTTTCTCCAGGGCCGGATAATTCTGTTCACCATGTCGCCAGCGCGCCGCCATGGTTTGGAGCGTGGCGTGCAAGGTAGGGGCAACCGCTCGTTGCTCAGTGGACAGGTAGCCATTGCGCGAACTCATCGCCAACCCGTCGGCTTCCCGCACGGTCGGTGTTCCAATAATTTCTATTGGTATATTCAAATCAGCGGTCATCCGGCGGATAACAACCAGTTGCTGCCAATCCTTCTCACCGAATACCGCTATGTCTGGTTGCACCATGTTGAACAGCTTGGCCACCACCGTGGTGACTCCAAGAAAATGGGCCGGCCGGCTGGCTCCACATAACACAGCTGTCAATCCTGGTACCGTGACTTGGGTCATTTCCTCCAATGGGCGCGGATAAACGTCATCAAGATCCGGCGCGAATAGCAGATCCAATCCAGCCGCTTGCAACTGACGGCGGTCCTCATCCAGTGTTCGCGGATAGCCGGTGTAATCTTCGTTCGGACCAAACTGCAGCGGATTGACAAAGATACTGGCAATGGTGCGTGGTGCTAATTCACGCGCACGTTTGACCAGGCAGAGATGGCCTTGGTGCAGGTTGCCCATGGTCGGTACGAAAGCGGCCCGCTCGCCGGCTCGCCGCCAGGCGGCGGCCTGGGCGCGCAGTTCAGCCAGGGTGTGAATGGTCTGCATGAAAGGCGCTCCTCAACAATCAGGCAATGCAATGCTCAGGCCCAGGAAACTCGCTGCTCTTGACCGCGCGCACGTAAGTTTCCACCGCGGCTTGCAGGCTGTCGCGGCCGGTCAGAAAATTCTTGGAGAACCGGGGGCGATGTCCCTGAGTAATGCCTAGCATGTCGTAACTGACCAGTACTTGGGCGTCACAATGCGGGCCTGCGCCGATACCAATGAGCGGAATCGCCAATGCCTCGGTTAATCGCTTCGCCAGTTCCGCCGGGATGCATTCCACCAGCGCCATGTCTGCACCGGCATCCTGCAAAACCAGCGCCTCGTTGATGATCTGCTGGGCAGCCGCTTCCTCGCGACCCTGCACCTTGTAGCCGCCCAGTTTATGGATCGACTGCGGCAGCAGCCCCAAATGGGCGCAAACAGGAATGCCGTTGCGGCTGAGCTGGCGCACGGTTTCGGCCAGCCAGCCGCCGCCTTCCAGCTTGACCATCTGCGCGCCGCCCTCCTGCATCAGCCGGGCAGCGCTGTACACAGCCTGCTCGACTGAAGCGTAGCTGGCGAATGGCATATCGGCCATGACCAGCAGCGTTTGGCAGCCCCGCATGACCAGCCGGGTGTGATAGATTATGTCCTCCAGCGTGACAGGCACGGTAGTGCGCTGGCCCTGGATGACCATGCCCAGCGAGTCACCGACCAGGATGACCTCCACCCCCGCCGCTTCGAGTAACGCTGCGAAGCTGGCATCGTAGGCAGTCAGGACTGCAAATTTCTCCCCGTCGCGTTTCATCTTCGCCAGGGTCGTGACCGTAATCGGCTTGCGAGTCGATGCGTCTTTGTACATGGCGTACTCTGTATGGGGCCGTCTAGCGCCAGGGGTGACGGATGGAGCTAGGGTGGCAAGTTCGAGAAAGGTTCCACTGGAAATGGATTCAGCGGCGTTATCGTAGCCGGTTCATTTTTAATGTCCAGACAGGTCATGTTCAGCGGCGGACAATTTTTGAGTAATGCTGCGAGCGGACCCTGTCCGGGGATCATCAATTCCGGCGCAATATCATTTAAAGGGTACAAAACAAAGGCGCGCTGATGCAGGCGGGGGTGGGGCAGGGTCAGCCAGGGATCGTTGCGAGTGATAGAACCGTACAGCAATAGGTCCAGATCTAAGGTGCGCGGTCCCCATCGTTCGGCGCGGACCCGTCCCTGTGCGGTTTCTATCGCCTGGAGCGCGGCCAGCAAGGCATCCGCTGTCAATGCGGTCTCCAAGGCCGCGACGGCGTTGAGATAGTCCGGCTGACCGGTTGGTCCGCCGGCTGGGGCAGTACGGTACCTCGGCGAGCGTGCGGCTAACTGGCTCGCGGGTAGATTGTTGGCCAGCGCATGGAACGCCTGCTCAACCTGATCCACCGGGTTGTTCAGGTTGCTGCCGATGCTAATGTAGGCCCGCACCAATGGCATGGGACAGTCACTGGGTTAGACATCATGTGTTGGCGGGGGCGCTGACTGGTCTGGGCTGACCGGCCGGGACTTGCGCCGGCGGCGCGGGTTACCTTTTTTCGCTTGGGCCTTGGCCGCCAGGCGTGTAGCCTGGAGCCGTTCAGCATCGTCCATCTGTAGAAACCGGGTCCACCAGCCGGCCAGCTCCGCTGCCTGTTCATCGGTGTCAGCGCGTAGCGTCAGGAAATCATAAGCCGCTCGGAAGCGGGGATGCGTGGCCAGCCGTAGCGGCCGTTTGCCGGTAATCTGCATCAGGCGCGGTTGCAACTCCCAGATTTCCCGCATCGGCAGGCTATAGCGGCGGGGCAGGGCGACCCGCCGGCTCTGCTCACGGGTTACGGTGTCAGCGGCTTCCTGCAGGGCTTCGTGATCGTCCACTCCGTCCGCTTGCAGGCGGTGCATCTGTTCGCGCAGCGGTTCCCAAAGCAGCGCGGCAAACAGAAACGCCGGGTTGATGGGTTTGTCTTCCACCAACCGCTGGTCGGTATTCGCCAAGGCGCGGATCAGCAGGGTTTTCGGGTAATGCTGCTGTTGACGATTCAAGCAATGTTCGGTGGCCGGGAACAGCCAACCGAACAGCCGGTAATGACGCAGCAGCTCGAAGGTCTGGATGGCACAGCCACCCATGAACAACTTGAGCATTTCTTCGAACAGGCGAGCGGGTGGAATTTGCTCCAGCAAGTGACCCAGCCGGTGCAAGGGCGCCTCGGTAGCCGGATCGAGCCGCAGTCCCAGCTTGGCAGCAAATCGCACTGCTCGCAGCATGCGAACTGGATCTTCGTGGTAGCGTTGCACCGGGTCGCCAATCAGCCGGATCAGCCCAGCCTCAAGATCCGCTATCCCGCCTACGTAGTCCAGCACTGCGAAATTGGCGATATCGTAGTAAAGAGCATTGATGGTGAAATCCCGGCGCCAAGCGTCTTCTTCGATACTGCCGTAGACATTATCGCTAAGAATACGGCCATTCGCGGCGCGCTCCACCCCGGAACCGCTGCCATCTTCGCTCTCCTCGCTGCAAGCGCGGAAAGTGGCGACCTCGACGATGTCCCGGCCGAACTGGACATGGGCTAACCGAAAACGGCGGCCGATCAGCCGGCAGTTGCGAAAGAGTTTGTGGACTTGCTCAGGCCGGGCGTCGGTGGCAATGTCGAAGTCCTTGGGTTCGCGGCCCAGCAGTAAATCCCGCACACCCCCGCCGACCAGACAGGCGCGATGCCCAGCGTCGTGCAGCCGGTACAAAACCTTGACGGCATTGGCGCTGATATTGGCCCGCGAAATATTATGTTCAGGGCGGGGAATGAGGATTGGCAATGAGGTCGGGATTTGGGATTCCAAGGAATATTCGCAAGCTCTTGTCTGAAGCTAAAGCGTGCGTATAATACATCTTTCTCTTCAAGACGCCAGCCGGCAATCTTGCTCCCTTCGTCTAGTGGCCCAGGACACCGCCCTCTCACGGCGGGAACAGGGGTTCGAAACCCCTAGGGAGCGCCACTTCCTTCAATTTTTGTTTACGCCCGCTCTTATTATCTGCGCCACTGATGCGTAGCCTGCTAATTGCAGGCAAAAATGGTGCGGGACGCCTTCGATCCGCGCAAGAATCTGGTTTAATAGCACCCTGACAACTCATCCCCTCGGGGATTTCGCGATCGGCAAGAGGATTTATCATGGCGGGCAAGACCCTTTACGACAAACTCTGGGATGCTCATGTCGTACACACCGATGCTAACGGTACAGTGCTGCTTTACATCGATCGTCATCTGGTGCATGAAGTGACTTCGCCGCAGGCGTTCGGCGGATTGCAACTGGCCGGGCGTCAGCCGTGGCGGCGGGATTCCATGGTCGCCATGCCCGATCACAATACGCCGACCACGCCTGGCTTCACCACGATCGACGATCCTGTATCCCGTTTGCAAGTTGAGACGCTGGACGATAACGCCCGCCGCTATGATCTGCGCTACTTTCCTATTGGTGATATGCGGCGGGGTATCGTCCATGTGGCCGGGCCAGAGCAGGGCGCGACGCTGCCGGGCATGACGGTGGTTTGCGGCGATTCTCACACCTCAACACATGGCGCTTTCGCTGCTTTGGCGTTCGGAATTGGCACATCCGAAGTCGAGCATGTCATGGCGACGCAATGCTTGATCCAGAAAAAATCCAAAGCCTTGCAAGTGCGGGTAGAGGGTGAAATCGGGATAGGTGTGACCGCCAAAGATATTGTACTCGCGATCATCGGTCAGATCGGGGCTGCTGGCGGCACCGGCTACGCCATCGAGTTTGCTGGCAAAGCGATCCAGATGCTGAGCATGGAAGGGCGCATGACTGTGTGTAATATGGCGATTGAAGCTGGCGCACGATCCGGCATGATTGCTGTAGACGAGACAACTATTGAATATCTCCGGAACCGGGCGTTTGCGCCAATGGGTGATTTATGGCCATGCGCTGTAGCCGCTTGGCGCGAATTGCATAGTGACCCCGATGCAGTCTTTGACCGGGTCGTCGTCCTGGACGCGGCGGCTATCAAGCCGCAGGTGACGTGGGGTACCTCGCCAGAGATGGTTGTAGCCGTGGACGAGTGCATTCCAGATCCAGCCTGCGAACCAGACCCGGTTAAACGCAGTGGTATGGAGCGAGCCTTGCAGTACATGGGTTTGCAGCCGAATATGCCTATTACGGATATCCAGTTGGATCGGGTGTTTATCGGTTCTTGCACGAATGGACGCATCGAGGATTTACGGACGGCAGCGGCAGTGATTCAGGGCCGCACGGTGGCGCCCAGCATCAAGCAGGCCTTGGTAGTACCAGGATCCGGGCTGGTCAAGCGCCAAGCGGAAACTGAAGGATTGGATCGCCTGTTTAAGCAAGCGGGTTTCGAGTGGCGGGAGCCGGGGTGCTCGATGTGTTTGGCGATGAATGCGGACCGGCTGTTGCCCGGAGAACATTGCGCAGCGACTTCCAACCGCAATTTTGAAGGACGGCAGGGGCAGGGTGGCCGGACGCACCTGGTCAGCCCAGCGATGGCAGCGGCAGCAGCGATCACCGGTCATTTCGTTGATGTGCGGATGTTCTAAGATTAAGGAGCTTGTGCGATGAAAATCTTTAATCAACTTAAAGGCTTGGTGGTCCCTCTCGACCGTGCCAATGTAGACACCGATGCGATCATTCCCAAGCAGTTCTTGAAATCCATCAAGCGCACCGGTTTTGGCAGCAACCTGTTTGATGAATGGCGCTATCTGGATCATGGCGAACCGGGCATGGATTGCACGCACCGGCCCCTCAATCCTAACTTCAGCCTGAACCAGCCGCGTTACCAAGGCGCCAGTATTTTGCTAGCGCAGGAGAATTTTGGCTGTGGCTCCTCACGTGAACATGCAGTGTGGGCACTGGATGAGTACGGTATCCGGTGCGTGATTGCACCGGGCTTTGCCGATATTTTCTTTACTAACAGCTTTAAATCAGGTTTGTTGCCGGTGGTTTTGGACGTCCATACGGTGAACCAGTTATTCCGGGAGATCGAAGCAACCACCGGTTATCGGCTGGTGGTGGATTTGCCGGCGCAGACGGTGACTACGCCGGATGGAATCGTCTTTCACTTTGAAATCGATGAATTCCGTAAGCAATGTTTGCTCAACGGCTGGGACGACATCGGTCTGACTTTGCGCCGCGCTGATGAGATTCGTGCTTATGAGATCCGGCGGCGCGAAGAAACACCGTGGCTGTTCGCCTGATGATTGAAGGCAAAAAAATATTATGACCCATAAAATATTGATCCTTCCCGGCGACGGTATCGGTCCCGAGATCATCGCTGAAGCAGCAAAAATTCTGGAATATTTCCGTCAAGAAAGCGGCTTGGATGCAACCTTGGAATACGGCCTGCTCGGTGGTTGCGCGGTGGATGAACTGGGCGAGCCGTATCCCGAAGCGACCCGCCGCCAGGCACGGGAAGCGGACGCCATTTTGCTCGGTGCGGTCGGCGGCCCGAAGTGGGAGGCGATTGACCGGCCGTTGCGTCCAGAACGGGGTTTATTGGCGATCCGTTCCGATCTGGAATTGTTCGCCAATCTGCGGCCAGCGCTGCTTTATCCGCAGCTGGCCTCAGCCTCGGCGCTCAAGCCAGAGATTGTCGCTGGCCTGGATATCCTGATTGTCCGCGAGCTGAATGGCGGCATTTATTTTGGCCAGCCGCGCGGCATCCGCCCGTTAGAAAATGGCGAGCGGGAAGGTTTTAACACCATGACCTATCGCGAGTCGGAGATCGAGCGCATTGCCCGGGTGGCGTTCGACGCTGCCCGCAAGCGTCAACGCCGGGTCTGCTCGGTGGACAAGGCCAATGTGCTGGAAACTTCGGAGCTATGGCGAGAGGTCGTGATCCGAGTGGCAAAGGACTATCCCGATGTTGCCTTGTCCCATCAGTATGTAGATAACGCTGCTATGCAATTGGTCCGGGCACCCAAGCAGTTTGACGTGATCGTGACCGGCAACCTGTTTGGCGATATTCTCTCAGACTGTGCCGCGATGTTGACTGGTTCCATCGGCATGTTGCCTTCGGCTTCGCTGGATGCGCAGGGCAAGGGATTGTACGAGCCGATTCATGGTTCTGCGCCAGACATTGCTGGTAAGGGGATGGCCAATCCGCTGGCGACAATCCTGTCGGCAGCGATGCTGCTGCGTTACACGTTGAATCGGCTGGACTTGGCCGAACGAATTGAAAATGCTGTTGGGCGCGTGTTGGATCAGGGCTTGCGTACTTTAGATATCACCACGACGGGGATGATGGCGGTTGGCACGCAGGCGATGGGTGATGCCGTAGTGGCAGCGTTGCTGGAATGAGAAACTGGACTGGTTTTGGATTTCAAGTTCCGATTCCGATAGTCTGAGTAGTCACCGTTTATTCCCCCCGCCCTCGCTCCCTTGGCAAAGAGCGAGGGGACTGAATGATTACTCTGAATATGTAAGATATTCCGTGTAAATTTTTTAATGAGGCGGCATGGTAATGAAGCGTGTAGGGCTAGTGGGTTGGCGTGGTATGGTGGGTTCCGTGCTGATGGACCGGATGCGGTCAGAGAACGATTTTGCTCTGATTGAACCAGTATTTTTCACCACTTCCAACATCGGTGGTCAGGGTCCGGCGATTGGCCAGGAAACATCACCGCTGAAGGATGCACGATCAGTTGACGATTTGAAGACGCTAGACGCAATTATCACCTGTCAGGGTGGTGACTATACGAATGAGATTTATCCACAGTTGCGTGCCGCTGGTTGGCAGGGTTACTGGATTGATGCTGCTTCGGCGTTACGGATGAAAGATGATGCGGTGATTATTCTCGATCCAGTCAATCGCAAGGTGATTCAAGATGCGTTGGCCAAGGGGGTTAAGGACTACATTGGCGGCAATTGCACGGTCAGCCTGATGCTCATGGGTATGGGCGGGTTATTCACTCACGGAATGGTGGAGTGGATGAGCGCCATGACCTATCAGGCGGCCTCCGGGGCCGGTGCTCAGAATATGCGTGAGTTAATTGAGCAGATGGGTGCGCTTCACAGCGCCGTAGCCGGCCGGTTGGATCAGCCCGCATCGGCGATTTTGGAAATCGACCATATTGTCGCAGAAACACTTCGTTCTAGCAGTTTCCCCACTGCGAACTTTGGTGTTCCACTGGCGGGTAGCTTGATTCCTTGGATCGATAAACAATTGGACAATGGCCAGAGCCGCGAGGAATGGAAGGGTCAGGCCGAAACCAATAAGATTCTGGGCCGTGCAGATCAGCCGATTCCCGTTGATGGTATCTGTGTGCGGATCGGGGCCATGCGTTGCCACAGCCAAGCGTTAACGGTCAAGCTGACTCGTGACGCGCCCTTAGATGAGGTGGCCGAAATGATCGGCAATGCCAACGATTGGGTAAAAGTAGTGCCGAACGAGCGGGAGCTTTCAATCCGTGAACTGACTCCTGCCGCTGTGACCGGGCACCTGAGGGTGCCGGTAGGGCGTTTGCGCAAACTCAACATGGGGCCTCATTATTTAGGCGCGTTTACTTGTGGCGACCAGTTGCTGTGGGGCGCTGCTGAACCGTTACGGCGGATGCTGCGCATCTTGTTGGAGTCGTAATAGTTGCGCGCTTTGATGACCATTACCTGAGTAACCAGCGCCGGTTTATCCAAAATTTGCTTTCACAGCCTTATCGAAATCGCAGAAACGCGAGTTAAGGAGTATCTTTAATGGAAGCTTCGAATTATGGGCAATATGGGTGATTCGAAGCGGGAAAGCCCGCTGGCCTGCTTAAGGCCGGTGGTGGCATTCAAGCCAACCCCGCCGGGACCGTGACCCTCCGGTGGCGTAATGGAGATTAGGTCATGCCGACCAGGATATTACTCCGATTATTTCTTTTGGCCGGACTGGCAGCGCCGTTCTGTGCGTTTGCCCTTGGTGTCGGTTCGCTCCAAGTTCGCTCGGCACTCAATCAGAATTTCAACGCCGATATCCCTTTGATCGTCAACAATCCCGCTGAGTTAATCGGATTGGCCGTACGAATTCCCCGGCAGCAGGAATTTGATCAGGTAGGGGTTGAACGGCTGGAGTTGATGTCGAACCTGCGCTTTGCTGTGCAGACATCGCCAGGCGGTCCGAATTTCATCAAAGTGACCTCGGTTCAGCCGATCCGTGAACCCAACTTTGATCTGTTGCTGGAAGTTGTTTGGCCTCGTGGCCGGTTGTTGCGTACTTTTCCAGTCCAGCTCGACCCGGAACTGTATACCCATCGTCAAGAACCGCCGCCTCCGCTGCAGCCGATCGAGGTGCCGTTGGTTGAGGCACCACCGATTGCTCCTGCGCCCGCCGCTTCCGGCTTGCCGCCAGCACCTCCGGTCAGTTTTGAGGGTGCGTCATTCTATGGCCCAGTTCGTCCAGGCGAGAATCTGACGCGAATCGCCAATCAGGTTCGTCCTGCCGGCACCATTAGTGTGCCAGACATGATGGCGATCTTGGTGGCAGGTAATCCCGAAGCTTTTATTAACGGAAATCCGAATTTGTTGCGTGTTGGTGCGGTTCTCAAGGTACCTACCCCTAATGCCTTGGGAGTTCAAGGCGCACCCGTGCCGGAGCCGGCGATGCAGGCCGTTGCCGCTCCAGCGCCTGCCGATTCTACCCTGGGTCCGCCGACGCCACCTGCGTTGCCTGAATCACTGGCTTCTCAACCACCTGAGATTACTACACCACCTGAATCTTTCACCCCGCCGGTTTCCCAGACGCCTGAGATTGCGACTCCACCGGTTTCGGAATCACCTGGGATTACTTCGCCTGCACCACACGAAGAGATGCTGAAGCCTGTTACTCCATCATCTGTTCAGGGGACTTCACCAACGTTTGCGGAATCTGCTCCATCAGCCCCGCTGACGCCGATTGCGCCACAGGAGATCATTCCCCAAACGGTGATGCCCCAGGCAGAGGCACCGTCAGGACCGGACGTTGTCAAGCCCTCTCCACCACCGGTAGTACAGGAGGCAGCTAAGCCGATAGTTGAGCCTAAACCCCTATCGGCACCTGCGTCTGCACCCAAAGCCTCGCCGCCGCCTCAGGAAACTGGCATGGAGTGGTTATCCAATCCGGTAGTCTGGATCGCGATTACGCTGATTATATTGGCCGTCGCTTCGGTGTTATTGGTGCCGTTGTTGCGGCGGCCTGCTCGCCCCAAAAAAGCAGCCGCTGAACCGAAGGAAGAATTTGCTCCCGAATCCTCAGGCGAAGAAGCGAGTGAAGTGGTTGCTGGTACGCAGGCCCAGATTCGCAAGCCGCGGCCACAAAAGCAGCCGTTCTCGATTCCGGCCAAAGAAAATGCCACAGCCGCGCCAGCATCTTCGGTCGAATCTGCTCCCAAACCAGGAGTTGTGCCGCCGCCCAAGCCGATTGATGAGCTATTGAAGGATATCGATTTTGGGCTTGGCGATGAGAAGTCGCGGGCGATGCCCCCTGATCAGAAGAAGGATGTAATGCCCGCACGGGATTTGGAAGGGCGGCGCTTGCCTGATACCGAGCCGCCAACGGCTTCGGTCACCCGGACACCCGATCTACCACTGGCTTCTGCAATATCACCTGACGAACCTGGAGTCCAGACACCGGCTCCACAGCCGCCAGCGTCGAAGCCAGCAGCTCCAATCCAATCTTCGGTGCCAAAGCCGATTGCGGAGCAATCACCGTTGGAGCCGCTATCGGAACTTCCATCGGGGTTAAAGCTTGATAGCCTGGATTTTGACCTGGGTGATTTAGGATTAAGCACCAGCCGTGAGCAACCTGCTGAATTACCACCTCTGGAATTGAAACCGGTTGAACCATCCAGGACAGCAGCAGACCGGAAACCCTTGTTCGATCTCCCTGAGATTGAGCCTCCAACTCACCCAGGGCTGGCACGAGAGCCGTCCAATCCCAAGGGATCTGATCTCAAATTCGAATTTACTGACGTCAATCAGGAATACGAAAAACTAGATGCTAATGAGGATTTGGCGAAGCTGGACGAAGAATTGCTCAATTTCGGAGATGCGGATTTGGGTAAGATGGAGCTTAGTCCACTGAGCACCACTGCCGAAACGGGCACTGACTACGTGGAAACCAAGCTGGATTTGGCGTCTGCCTACTTGGACATGGGTGATCAGATGGGCGCCCGAGGCTTGCTTGAGGATGTGCTGCGCGAAGGAGATGCGTCACAAAAGAAGCGGGCTGAAGATATGCTCAAGAAGGTAGGCTAATTGCGGATCTTCCATCCAGGCACGGGGGCCGTGCCTGGATGTTTATAGAGTAATATTCAACGCAACCTGGCGGTGGAAACCGGTTCGGCCAACACCAAGACCCGTGAAGCCGCGCCACGCTGGGCTAGGCGGATCATGGTTCCGGCGGGTAGCCAAACCATGGTTCCCTCGGGTAGTGGTCTTTGTCCACTCTGGGCGGGTGATTTCCAGGCCTGGTTCAAAGCAATCAGTTCACCCAGGTTAACTTCGTAGTAGCTTGCCAAGGTGGGAGCATCTACTGCTTGCCGTAGCCGGATTCGATCGAGATTCAGAGGTGGTTCGTAAGCAACGCCCTCTGGAAAAAATTTCTGGGGATTGCGGGCAATCTCGCGAGCTGCTAGGAACTCCGTATAGAAATTTCGCGAAGCGAAGCCGAAAGTCTTTCCCGAATAATTAGCGACAATAGCCGCGATATCGTTACCAAACTCTCCTTTCGCCCGCGCCATGCCGCCTACGCCATGATTGTAGGAAGTAATCGCTAACGGCCAGCTATCCAGCCGGTCGTGAGCACTCCCCAAATAGCGGGCTGCGCCTTGCGCTGAAATGACTGGATCGCGCCGTTCATCCACGGTCGCATTTAGCCGCATCAACTGCCGGGCGGTAGAGGGCATGAATTGCCACATGCCCGCCGCACCAACCGAGGAGGAAGCATGATTCTGGAAGGACGACTCGACATGCGGCAGGTAAGCCAGATCTTCTGGTAATCCTGCTTCACGGAATACCGCACGGAATGCCGCGTCATAGCGTCCACTGATTTCCAGTCCTCGCTTAAACCGCTCGCGCAGTCCTCGCTGGCTGCGTAGCCGGTCGCTTGCGCCGGTTAGGGCAGCGCGGCTGTAGCGACTACTAATGAAATCTGCTAGACGTTGTTCGGCAGGAGTCAAGGGTGCATTGCTAGCCGTCTTGGATTCGACTTGACGTAGCAGGCTTTTCAGGTTCTGGTAATGATCCTGGAGGAAGGCTTTTTGCTCAGCACTGTAACTTTCGCCAACCGGTCCGGGCAAAGGGAGAACCACGTAGATCAGATCCATATAGCGATCATCGTGCAATGCGACTTGACCGCGCCCCCAGACTGCATAGACGTTTTGCCAAAATACAATTTGTGGTTGCAGTGCCGATGGCGCCGGGAATACGGCATCATTGGTTGAAATGGGAACAATTCTGACGGGTGGTGGCGTGGGCTGCTGGTTAGCGCAGGCAGCGAGTATAAGTGTCGTCAGAACAATCGAGAATCCGCGCAATCGTAGTCGCATCGGCGCTTTCCCCCTGGTTGCGTTGTCAAATAGAAAATCTTGCAGAATCCCACAAGGTATTAACAAATACTGTCGTCAGTCAACCCGGCACCTACTGGGACAGAATGCCGGAAAGGCTGAGTACCCATCGCCCATCGCCGTCAGACGGTCCTAGCAGGTTCATTGCTTGGCGCAGAGCGTGATTATTCGCATCGCGAACCGCCGTTTGACCGTTAAACCGGTATCGGCCATCAGACAGCACGCCAAAAGTTCCTTCCAGTATCAGGGGGCCATTGTTGTCCTTGATGGTACCCTGAATGCCTTCCGGGTCAGTGGAGCTTATCTGGGCGGTGAAATCACCCAGTATGAGCGGTTGACGGCCCAGCGTGATCTTTAAGCCTGCTATATGAATCATGCCAGATGCGCTTAAAGGGTGTCTGGCCGGGTTCAGATGCAAATCCGTCAAGTCAAATTCTATGACTCCTTGTAAGGGTAGCTTGGGTTGTCCGGCTAAGATAGTTAATTCTGTGAAAAGCAGCCGGCCTGTTAAATCCCGGAAGCGCATGTGCTGACTGACATCGATCGCTGCCATTCCCGCCAGCTTCATTTCAGGATCGTCGATATTTACATGAAATTCCAGCCATCCTGCTAATAAAGCCAGCGGTTGCCACTTCCATTGCAGCCGGTCAATACGCACACCACGCCACGATAAGCCTTGGACGGACCCGCTGGTGGCTGCACCTTCAATTGTATGCACGCTGAAGCCCGGTAGCCGTTTGGCGAGTTGTTCCATGACTAGATTGGCTGGGGCCAGCAACAGCAGAAATGACAGAAACGCTAACAGCCCCAGCAGGCTGTAGGGTAGAGCGTTCTTCATGGCGGCTGTCCTTGCAGAATGGCGTGGGCATTCACCCGCCCAGGCGTCTCAGTGCGATCCACTCTGAGGTTAGTGAGAGTGATGCGGTGTTCATGCTCCAGGCTGCTCAGCCAGGAGAGTAGCTTATCGAACTCGACACCATCCAGACGGATGTTCAGTTTGTTGTCGCCTTGCGGAGTGATTTGTTTCACAGCAGCACCCAATCCAGCAGTGCGCGCAGTCTGATCCATCCGGGTCAACAATGACCGGCCATCGGCTTGTGATTGAGTAGCACCCGCGTTGTTGCTCAGGCGTTGGATATCCTGAGCGGCCTGACGTATCCAAGCGAGATCGGCGCGTTGTTCAGCGACCTGCTGTTGGAGCCGGCGATGGCTGGATTGAAACGGTTCCCAGATTTTTACATAACCCAGCATAAACAACGCCAGCACGGCGCCACCTCCAACCAGCCTGCGCTCACGGGCGCCCAGGCTATCCCACCACGCTTTCATGAAGCCGCCTTTTTCAGGGTGACCTTGCTTTCCAGCTGCCCTTCGCGCTGAGTAGTGCGCATTTCAGCGTGAATACCGGGTTGCTGTTCGAGCCGTTGCCGGAGTTGATCCAAGGCCGCTGGATGGCCTCCTTCCAGGGTTAAATCCAGTTGGCTCTCACGGTAGTTGAGGCCACGCAGGGTGATGTTGGGAAAATCGGCGAGCGGTTGTCCACCGCGGTACAGAAGTTGAAGAAATACCCCGTTGCTCGTATTTGCTGGAGTTAGTTCGCGCAAGTGGGCTTCCAGTTGCACCTTGGGATTGATGATCCGGGTAGCGCCCGGTACGGTTTTTTTATAGACCTCTTCCATTTCAGTCTGGAGGGCAATCCGCTCTTGTTGCAGTTGCTGGTGTTCGTAAACCAGGGCGATGCCTTGTAAAAGCAGCCACACGCTGGTCAGGATCATTGCAGCCCGCCAAGGACGTAGCCGGCGTTTCCATTGGGTTTGCCGGCTGTAGATACCTTGCAGCAGGTTCAGCACGGTTGCCGGTTGATAACCGGCAGCGAACAGTTCAAGCGGTTCGCCAGGACCCTCTTCCACATGCCATTTCAGGTTGTTTGCCGTGAGTTCTGGCGGCGGACATCCCCAAATTCGCAATCGCTGCGGTTGCTGGGCGTCGCTTGCTTCAGCAAGAGCCTGGTTCAGAAATAGATTCAGTAATTCCTGCTCGATTGCAAATCCTTCCCAGCGGCCGGTGCGCACGATAGCCCGCCCGGCTTCCACCAGCACACTCCAGTCACCATCCTGCCAGGGTAAGAGCAACGCATCCGGGATAATCGCTATCGGCGTTAAACTTGCTTGGGCGCAAATTTCCAGCCAGCCACGCAGAACGGTGTGATCAAGTATTGCTACCGGCAGACTATTGCTCTCCGGTGCATGGGCCAACGCGAAGTGCAGTGTCTCGATATCGCCGGCCAACTGGTCTTCCAGAGCATAAGGGACTGCCTTGATCCACAATGCACGGTTACGTCCGGGCAGAGGCATTCGATGCAGGGTAATTGCTTCACTCGGCCCGGCTAATATCAGGCGCATATCGCCGGGCTGACTCGCCAATTCGGTGAGTAGCCCGTGTTGCACCGTGCGACTGGGAAGGAGCCATTCGCTCTGTCCAGCAGGGAGAAAACGGAAAAACGACGGGGAAGCCGGCACGGCTCTCAATCCTGGTAGCCAAAACTGCGCCGCAGGATGCGAGCGCCTTGATCATCGCGAAAAATAACACTATACAAAATTGAATGGCCATCGCCTACCTGTGCTTCAGCGTGCAATAAGAAATACTGACTGTTGACGCCGAGCCATGCTTTCAATTCCGCGTTGAGGGTGATTTTAGCCGTGTTCAGGAACGCATCGACATTTTCATAGCCATTAGCGGGGCGGTCTTTCTGCAGACGTTCCCAAGCAGCCGGTTCCAGCCCGTCACCCAGTGCTGCCAGCACCACCGCCGGCGTGGTATTAACGTTCAATACCGTACCCGATGGCAGAGCACAGACCAGCGGCGCCAGTTTTTCATAAGCTTCTTGATCCATGCCTTTGATCAATCGCAATTCGGAAACACTGGAAAACGGCTGGTTAGCGGCTAGGTAGGGCGGATTCAGGACTGTATAGTCGCTATCTTCAGCGCCGCCGGAAAACAGTGGATCAGAGTCGGGATCGATCCAGTCAGCGATCGCCTGCGCCTGTTCCGGTTTCAGTTCTAAAAGCGTCAACAGGTGTTGCAGTGTTTGCAATTGGATTTTATCGAGGCCAGTTTTATTAGATCGCGGTTGATGGAGTCCCTTGGAGGTACCCGAAGCAAGGGATTGGTCTGCAGGGTCTTCGGGATTTTCCGCAGATGCCTCATCGTCCTTCAGTGAAAGCGCCGGATTATCGCCGGAATTGGCCGGTGATCCGCCCAACGCGGGCCGCCATAGGTTGTTGAGATTGAAGCAACCCTGTAAATCGCGGATTTTTGCTGAAAGGACACCTTTCCCGGCCGGTAGCGCCGGCGGCAGATTGGCCCATTCCTCGCCAAGGTGATCGATCTTGTTTTCTTGCCAATCCCGGATCAGGATTAGCTTTGCCCATTGCTCAGCACCCAGAGTGTATAAGCGAGCTTGTTGCTGATGTTGGAGGATTGTGCTGCGGCGGATTGCAATCTGTTGCAAGGTGGCAAGGCTGGCCGCAGTGAGACTGGCCAGAAAGACAATCAGCAACACCGTTATCAGAGCAACGCCGGATTGACAGCCGATAACGGTGTTAACCGGCCAATGGCAGCAGGCGGGTGATCGCACCCCAGTCCTCCAGCACCAAGGTGATTTCCACGGCGCGCGGCAGCGCATTGGGATCAGGTGGAAGGCTATCACCGGCAGTGCTGCTTGCGGGGGGTGGCCAATCGTTTCGCCAGGCATCGCTCCGGTCCAGAAACCGCACCCGGAATTCCCGGATCTGGTCCAGCAACAGTAATTCCTGAGGTTTTACTGGACCGCCTAGATCCAATACGTTCCAATGCAATCGCCATAGTTGGCCCTCCCGTAACTGGTAGGCGACCCTTTGCAGGTTGGCGCGTGGTTGACCGAGGGGGTTATCCCAGCCAGCGCGGGTCAACGTCAGCGTCTCGTTGAGCAATTCCCCGCCGCGCAGGGCGGGCTGAGGTTCGCCATATTCATCACGGATACCGCGTGACACAATTTGCTCGATATCCTGCTCGAAGCGGAAAACCGTCAGTTGCACCGCTGCCAGCCGGCGATTTTCCTGTTCCAATGTGGCGTGCGTGAATAGAACACTGCGCAGGCCACTGTAGGCCGCAGCCGCCATGATGGCGAATACTGCTAAGGCTACCAGCAGCTCCAGCAAGGTAAAGCCATGTGTGGCCGTGTTTCTCATCGTGGAGTCATCCGTGACGGATTTTTACGAGGTGCATTCCTTGGGAGCGGACTCTCGGGACTTTGTTCCCTGGCATTGGGGCTGTCATCGGTTTGATTTCCAGCAGGCAGCTTTTCAGGCGGCTTGGCCTTGAAGGCGGTCAGCTCACTCAATATTGGAGCAGTGTCAGTGCTGTGCACCGTGATTTCGGCCTGGCGCAGACCGGGATCATCCGTTTTCATAAAGTGCACTTTCCAATGCCAAGTGCGATTGGCCAGATCAGCGTTACCTTGGAGGGAACCTTCCTCTGGCCAGGGTTTGGGATCAAGCAGTAACGCATTAATTTTATTAAGAGCAACCCAACTGGCAAGGGTTTGATCACGCAAATAAGCAGTGCTAACGACACTTTGGGTTGCAGCGTTGATAATCGCGCCCATGGCAATCGCTAGTACTGCCAAGGCGACCAGAACTTCAAGCAGCGTAAAACCTGTCGAGCGTTTCACCGCACGGTTTCCCCGGCGGTCAATCGGCCCATGGCATCGCTGGCGATCCGGTACAGTGGCGCGTCTGGTGATGAATCTCTGGCAAGGCTGAATACAGCGATGAACTCGGTCGCCTCGCCACTACTCAACAATAGCACCTGAGGAAAATCAGGCTTTTCGAGCCGGACAGAGCGGTCCTCAACCCACAATCCTAGCGCGATATCCTCGGGCAATTGGTGACGGATCAAAGCATTGGTTGCGTCAGGTGAGCGCCAGGCGCCCTGTTCATCGAGGCTCAAAATGGTATAGCCATTGCGATCAAATTGAATGCCGCGCAATTGGCCGCTTAAAATAGCTTCCTGCTGCTGCAACTCCACGATCGCCGCCAACCGTCGCCCCTCTTCGGCCAGCCGATTGCGAGGGCCGCCGCCGATCGATAGCACAGCCAGGCTGGTGAGGATCCCGATCAGCACCATCACCACCATGATTTCAAGCAATGTGAAACCGCGCGGTGGCATCACTGGGAGCCTGGGGCAGGAAATTTCCTCACTTATTCATCCAGATTCCAGTTGCCGATATCGGTATCCACCCCATCACCGCCCGGCTGACTGTCGGCGCCGAGCGAATAGATGTCCAACTGACCATGTTGGCCAGGATTGAGATACTGATACGGTTTGCCCCAAGGATCCTTGGGTAGCTTGTCCAGATAGCCGCCATCCTGCCAATGAGGCGCATCTGCCGGTTTCTGTACCAGAGCCTCCAGACCCTGTTCCGTGCTTGGGTAACGGAAGTTGTGCAGCCGGTAGAGATCCAGCTGGTTCTTGATCACGCGAATGTCTTGCTTGGCTTTGACGATGCGGGCTTTATCCGGGTTATCCATGATACGTGGCACCACGACGGCCGCTAGGATACTGAGGATCACCACCACAACCATGACTTCAATGAGCGTGAAGCCGCGCAAATGCCGGGAATATTCCCTTCCTTGGACAAACGCCCTTCCCCGCAAAGGGTGAGGGTTAGGGTGAAGGGAATGAAGGGTTATGCATTGCAAAGGGATGGTCAACATGGGGAAATCTCCGGAATTCAGTCCTGGTCGAAGCAAGCGTCAGATTCAGGCGCGGCCCAGCCGGTACAAAGCGATCTCGCCAAGCAAGTTGGGCCACAGCCGCGGCCCTTGCCAGGGACGGTGTGCGTGATCCAGCACCATGCGCTGCAAAACATCGATGCGCTTACGCCGGCACAGTTCTTCAAAATCGCGGATAGTGAAAAGGTGGATATTTGGCGTGTTATACCATTGATAAGGTAATGTTTTTGCGACGGGCATTAATCCTTGTAAGGCAATTTGCATCCGGCAGCGCCAAAAGCCGAAGTTAGGAAAAGTCACAATGCCCTGCCGGCCGATTCGCAGCATTTCATCCAGCAGCCGCTCGGTATGCCGGACGGCTTGCAAGGTTTGGGTCATGATCACATAGTCAAAGCTGCCATCGCTGAAATCCGCCAGCCCAGCCTCCAGGTCAGCGTGGATCACGTTCACTCCAGCCTGAATGCATTTGACAATATTAGCGGTGTCAATTTCCAAGCCGTAACCCTTAACCTGCCGGTGCTCGTGCAGATAAGCCAGCAGTGCGCCGTCGCCGCAACCCAGGTCGAGCACCCTGGCGTTAGGGCGAATCCAGTCACTGATCAACTCCAATTCAGGCCGCATGAGCATGGACCTCGGAGGCAGCAGGCGTGCGGGATGTATCCTGGGAAGGCGTGTCCGTCTGACTGTTTACTTCGCGAGCAACCCGTGCGAGATAACTGCGTAGCATTTCGTGATACAGCGGAATGGGCATCAAAAAAGCGTCATGGCCATATTCCGAAGTAATTTCGGCATAGCTCACCTCACGGTTAGCCCGGACCAAGGCGCGGGCGATTTCCCTCGATCGAGCGGGTGCGAACCGCCAGTCGCTGGTGAAAGAGATGATCAAAAATTGCGCCTGCGCCCGGTGAAAGGCTATCGCTAAATCCTGGTCAAAGTCCGCTGCTGGATCGAAATAATCCAGGGTTTTGGTCATCAGCAGATAGGTATTGGCATCGAAGCGATCCACGAACGCTTTGCCTTGGTGGCGCAGATAGCTTTCCACCTGAAATTCGGTATCGAAGTTAAAGTTGAAAATCAGGGTGCCTTCACGCAACTCGCGGCCAAACTTGGCGCGCATCCCTTCATCGGACAGGTAAGTAATATGACCCAGCATTCGGGCAATCATCAATCCACGGCGCGGTACCACGCCGAATTCATAGTAATGGCCGTGATGAAAATCGGGGTCGGACAGGATCGCTTGCCGGGCCACTTCGTTGAAGGCGATGTTCTGTGCCGATAAGCGAGGCGCGGCGGCGATGACCAACGCATGACGCACCCGCTCGGGAAAGGTGATCGCCCATTGCATGGCCTGCATCCCGCCCAGACTGCCGCCGATGATCGCCGCCCATTGTTGAATGCCCAGCCGGTCGGCGAGCCGGGCCTGGCTGCGCACCCAGTCCTTGACGGTCACGATAGGGAAATCCGGGCCATAGGGTTTGCGGTTTTCCGGGTTGATCGAGGTTGGTCCGGTGGAGCCTTTGCAGCCGCCCAGGTTGTTGCAGCACACCACAAAGAATTCGCGGGTATCGATAGGCTTGCCAGGGCCGATGCAGTTATCCCACCAGCCTGGCTTGCTCGGGTCACCGCCTTCGTAAAAACCCGCGACATGATGGTCTCCAGACAGGGCGTGGCAGATCAGTATCGCATTGCTGCTGCTAGCATTCAGGGTTCCATAGGTCTCGTAGACGATTTCATAGCCGGCCAGCGCCCGGCCACAGTCCAGCGCGAGTGGCTCAGTAAAATAGGCGGTTTGGGGTATGACCAGACCGGCGGAATCGGGAGGAAATTGTGCGGCCATCGTTCTCCTGACCGTGATGTTTTGTCCTTGGGGGATGAGACGAAAGAGGGTCAAGTCTAATCGGCAGCGGGGCCAGGGGCAACCAGGCGGCGGCGAGGAGTTGAGCTTTGAGCGGTGTTACTCAATAAATATGCAACTCCCTCCGCCAGCGGACGCAACAAGCACGCTCTACCTTGCAGCCGCCAATGTCAACGTGATCGCCGCATCCGGCGCGCCGTACACCATCAGATAAGCGTCCGCCGAGGCCGTGTTGGCGCTGCCGTTGCCCAGGCTGGATGCCAGCAACTTGAGATCCGCATCGTATAATTTCCAGGCACTGGCACCAGTGATTGCCACCGTGCCGCCCACTGGCAACTTGCGCCACTCGGCAAAACCCTCACTGCCGATCGTGACTACGCTGTCGCCGGCTGGAAGTACAGGCACGCTGGCCTGTGGACGGAACAGCGTGCTGCCGTAGCGCACCCATTCTTCGCCGTTGCGGGTCTCGATGACCACATCGTTCAGATCGCGCCCGAAGTTCACGGGGATCTTCAGGAACATCCGCGCCAGGGTATCGCTGCCGGCCGGATCGACGATTTGCGAACCCGTGTGAATCGATGAGGCAAACAGGTAGCCAGGCAGGCCGTCAACCACGTCCAGGGCAAACCGCGGTGGCGCCGTTCCTTGGACCAACGGGATGGACTGCGCATCCTCGTTGACCGCCAGCCAGCGCTGACCCACGCGCGCTTGCCAAGCCGTCGACAACGGCGCCGCTGGCTGAACCTGCTGCCCAAAGGGAATCTCCGCCAGATAATGGCCCAAGCCGGCGGGCCGGCGCGCAACCAAATAGCGCCGCCCCTCCCCGTCGAAGGTTCGATACGCCACATTCGGCGCGGCATCGCTGGAAAAGCTGCCGTCGATGCGCCGTTTCAGATCGTTGGCGATTTCGGTCCAGACTCCGTTGCTGTACATGGAAATGTTCAGGCTGCGACCGGGTACGGCTTCGATCCGCAGCAAAGCCTCGAATTGCGCGTAATCGCCGGTGATGGCGGCCAGATCGGCATCGGTCGCGGGCTGCTCGGGTTGCGGCGTGTCGGGCAGCGGGGTGGGCACGGCGGAAATGCGGCCGCGCTCGGCCAGGGCGTGCAGCATGATCCGTTCGGCCAACTGGCCCACACTGAATTTGACGGAAGCGCCCGTCACCATTACCGCCAGCCGTTCGTCCGGCGCCACAAAGAACTCGGAGCCGTAGGTCAGGGTGCCGCCGTTCTTATGCCAGGCGGTCACGCCCACGGCAGCGAGGCCGGGCTGCGCCACGCCATCCCAGCCCAACCCCCAATGAAATGTGGGTATGGGGTTGAAAAGCAGATTCCGCGTCTGGTTGCGGCCCATCTCGGCCACCGACGATGCCGATAGAACGCGGACATTGCCATATCGGCCACCGTTCATGAACATCATCGCCAAATGGGCCATGTCGTTGGGCGTCGAATAGAGACCGCCTGTGGCATAGGCGTTGGTGTATTCCTGGGGATCGGCGCGATCTCCTGTATAGCCCGGCGCGAACGAGCCTGCCGGGAAGGGCTCCAGTGCAAAACGGCTGTGGGTCATGTCCAGCGGCGCGAGGATCTCATCTTCCACGAACTGGGTATAAGATCGACCCGATACCGCTGCCACCAACGGCTCGATCATCGTCAAGCAGTCATTGCAATACACCGCCATTTCACCCGGCAGATGTTTGAGCCGTTGAGTTGCCAGCGTCTGTTGCACTTGCGCGGCATAGCCTGGCACCGGCGCGTTGGTAAAACCGTTGCGATAGTCGCTGCCCCCGAAACCCGCCGAGTGATTGAGCAACATGCGCACGGTGATCTGCGGGTATTCCGGCGCGGCCATGCGGAAATCGGGCAGATACTGCACGAGCGGCGCGTCGAGATCGATCTTGCCTTGATCGGCCAGTTTCATGGCTGCCATTGCAGCGAAGACTTTGCTAACCGAGCCGATGCCGTACATCGTGGTTAAGTGGGGGGCGGTTTGCGTCGCCTTATCGGTATAACCGAAGGTTTCGCTCCAGACGATGCGCTCGCCGTCGATCAGCGCCACTGAGGCGGAGGGTACATCGGCATCCTTGAGCGCCTGTTGCACGGCAGCGCGGCCATCGGCGATGGTTTCAGCATAGGTGAGCGGCGGCGTTGAATCGTCGCTGTCATTGCAGCCTGGCAAGACCGCTAGCACGTATAGAGTAGCCAGAATTTTCAAAAACATAGGTTGTTTCATATGGTTTCCCGTGGCCTGGCTCATTCTGCGCTATGGGAGTGCGGGCAAGTTTTGCGAGCGCACGTCTTTGTAAAATCATGAATATTTATTAAAACTTCACGCCCCCCCGTTCCCGGGCAATAGCTCGATAGCCGATATCGGTACGGTAATACGCTCCATCCCAATGCACCCGTTTGACTCCGTTGTAGGCCAGGTTCTGCGCCTCGGCCACCGTGGAACCAAGCGCGGTAACACACAGCACCCGGCCGCCGTGGGTGATGATATCGCCGTTCTTCGCAACCACGGTTCCAGCATGGAATACCTTGATGTCATCGCTCAGCTCTTCATCGTGCGCGGGCAGACCTGAAATGACATCACCCTGCCGGTAGCGGCCGGGATAACCATCAGCGGCCATGACTACTCCCAGCGCGGGGCGCGGATCCCAATCAGTTTCGATTTCGCCCAGCCGCCCCTCCAGCGCTGCCTTGCACAGTTCGACCAGATCGGAGCGCAACCGCAACAACAGCGGCTGCGTCTCGGGATCCCCCAGCCGGCAATTGTATTCCAGCACCTTGGGGCCATCGGCGGTAATCATCACGCCGGCGTAAAGAAATCCGGCATAGCGGCAGCCTTCTGCTGCCATGCCGCGCACGGTCGGTTCAATAATCCCGGTCATGATCCGGTCATGCAATTCCGGAGTGATGACGGGGGCCGGGGAATAGGCGCCCATGCCCCCGGTGTTGGGTCCCTGGTCACCGTTGTCGCGGGCCTTGTGATCCTGGGAAGACGCCAACGGCAGAATATAGTCGCCGTCGGTTATGACGATAAAGCTGGCCTCCTCGCCAACCAGAAACTCTTCGATCACTACCCGTTGTCCAGCCGTGCCGAAATCGTCACCGCTCAACATGCCGCGCATGGCAGCGATGGCTTCCTGCTCGCTTTGCGCCAGGATCACCCCTTTACCTGCCGCCAACCCGTCAGCTTTAACCACGACGGGCGCACCTATTTTCCGGATGTAGTCTTCTGCTGCATCTGGATCGGTGAAACTCTGATAACGCGCCGTCGGGATGTGATGACGATCCAGGAAATCCTTGGCGAACGCTTTCGAACCTTCCAATTGCGCCGCTGCTTTGGACGGGCCAAAGCAAGGGAGACCGGCCTGGGCAAACTGATCAGTGATTCCTAGCACCAGCGGTACTTCCGGGCCGATGATCGTCAGATCGATGTGATGATCCAGGGCGAATTGAAGCAGATCCGGGGGATCATCGGCCGTGATGGCGATATTGGTTACTTTGGACTCCCGGGCCGTACCGGCGTTGCCTGGAGCAACATAGACGTGGCTGACCCGGCTGGATTGTGCCGCTTTCCAGGCCAGAGCATGTTCGCGGCCGCCACCGCCAATGATCAAGATATTCATAAGTGTCTTCGTGCCTCAATGCCCAGAAATCAATGCCGGAAATGCCGCATGCCGGTGAACACCATCGTCATATTGTGCTCGTCAGCGGCGGCGATCACCTCACTGTCACGCATCGAACCGCCCGGCTGAATGACGGCAGTAATCCCAAATTCAGCGGCCAGATCGATGCCATCACGGAAGGGGAAGAAGGCGTCGGACCCCAAGGCTGCGCCTTTCAGATTCAGCTTTTCCTCTTGCGCCTTCATGGCAGCGATGCGCGCCGAGAACACCCGGCTCATCTGCCCGGCGCCGACCCCGAGAATCATGCCGTCCCTGCCGTAGACGATGGCGTTGGATTTGACGAACTTCACCACTTGCCAAGTGAACAGCAAATCGGCCAATTCCTGGTCGCTGGGTGCGCGCTGGGTAACTACCTTCAAATCGGCCAGCGCCACTTGGCCCAGGTCGCGGTCCTGCACTAGCAAACCGCCGGTGACCCGTTTGTAATCCCAGCTTGGCGCCCGGTCGATGCCCCATTGGCCACAGGCCAGCACCCGCACATTCTGCTTGCTGGCGGTCGCCGCCAGCGCCTCTGGCGTGACCTCTGGGGCGATGATTACCTCAACGAACTGCCGGTCTACGATCGTCTTGGCGGTGACGGCGTCCAGTGGCCGGTTAAAGGCGATGATGCCGCCGAAGGCCGAGGTCGGGTCGGCTTTGTAGGCACGCTCGTAGGCATCCAGCAAGGTCGAGCCGACCGCCACGCCGCAGGGGTTGGCATGCTTGACGATGACGCAGGCCGGCGCAGCGAAGCTTTTGACGCATTCCAGCGCGGCGTCGGTATCGGCCACGTTGTTGTAGGACAGTTCCTTGCCTTGCAACTGGCGGGCGGTGGCGATGCAAGCTTCCACCGGTTGCGGCTCCACGTAGAACGCTGCGCCTTGGTGCGGGTTCTCGCCATAACGCATACTTTGCGCTTTGCGGAACTGAACGTTGTAGGTGCGCGGAAAGGGGTCGCGGCCACCTTCTTCAGTTTGGATGGAGCCGAGATAATTGGCGATAGCGCCATCATAGCGGGCGGTGTGTTCGAAGACTTTCACGGCCAGATCAAAGCGGGTCGCATCGCTGATCGCGCCATTCCCAGCGCGCATCCCGGTCAAAACCCGTTCATAGTCGCTAGCGTCTACGACCACGGTCACCGCAGCATGATTCTTAGCTGCCGCGCGCAGCATGGTGGGTCCGCCGATGTCGATATTTTCAATCGCGTTGGCCAGCGTACAGCCGGATTTGGCAACCGTCGCCTCGAAGGGGTAGAGATTGACCACCAGCAGGTCAATGGGCGGGATGTCATGTTGCACCATAGCCGCATCATCTTGACCACGCCGGCCGAGCAGACCGCCATGAATGCGGGGATGCAAGGTCTTAAGGCGGCCATCCATCATTTCTGGAAAACCGGTGTAATCGGCCACCTCGATCACAGGAAGGGCATTGTCGGCCAGCAATCGGGCAGTGCCCCCGGTAGAAAGGATTTCCACGCCCAGGTCAACCAGGGCGCGCGCGAAATCGACGATGCCGGTTTTGTCGGAGACACTGATGAGCGCGCGGCGGATAGGAGGAGCAGAGGTTAGGTTCATGCGGGAGTCCGTAGCCTTATCGGAGGAATTGGGGGAAGTACAGAGAATAAGCAGTCAAACGTTTTCTTCGGCCATCGAGCCGAAATACAAATCATAGAAACGGTCTTTCTCTGGATCGTACTGCATGAGTTCGCCGTTTTCGAGATCGTAATACCAGCCGTACAGGTTCATGCGGCGGTCCTCGACACGCTCGCGCACAAACGGGAAGGTCATCAGATTGTTCAGTGAGGCGCGGATACCGGCACGTTCGCAAGCCCGTTGCTTGAATGCATGGCTCGCGTCTGGCCAGCGCCGTAGCACCTCATCGCGGGCCGATGTCGCGATTTGCACCCAGGGTGCAATGAATCCCTCGCCTTCGTCGTTCAGACCATAGCCTTCCAGCAGGGCGTTAATGCCGCCGCAGTGCGAGTGGCCTAGGACAACAATATTACGGACACAGAGATTGCAGACAGCGAATTCCAGCGCCGCGCTGGTGCCGTGGTAGCGTCCAGTTGTTTCATAGGGTGGAACCAGGTTGGCGACGTTGCGCACCACGAACAAGTCACCGGGCGCCGAGTCGGTGAGAATGGCAGGATCAACACGAGAGTCGCTGCAACCAATCAACATCGTCGACGGAGTTTGCCCCTGCATGGCCAGCCGGTTGAACACTTCCCGGTTCGGCTCAAAGCTTTTGACGCGAAAGCGTTGAAAACCTTTGACTAATTCATTGATGTCAGTCACAGCGTAAGACTCCAGTGATCGGGATTGGCACGCCATTATATAGATAACTAGCCGCTCTCTTTATCGCGCTTCCCAAAGCGCAGCGCACGCGGCCTGGGTTTGGTATGGCTTCATCCATACCAAGGGCGATTTGTTCCGGATCGAATTCGGGCAACAGAGTGTTTATGGAAACGTCGAGAGATTCCAGTGTAGAGATCATAGCGCCTATTTCCTGTGATTGAGCGGTGAAATGGAACGGGTTTCTCCATGCATCGCCATCTGTATGACCCAGGCGTTCGCGGCGCTGGCTGTGACGTTTTGCACCAGGCTGGGAAACAAGCCCCCCGTTAAAACCAGCAATCCCATCACACTGACGATCAGCAGTTCACGGGGACGCAGGTCCATCGCCGAGGCGGCCGCGGGTTGGGTGACGGGTCCCAAAAAGGTATGCCGGAAGAAACCCAGGAAATAGGCTGCGCCCAAAATGACACCCAGGAGAGCAACAGCGGCCAAGCTAGGAGAGGCGTGCAGAACGCCCAGCAGGATCAGCAGTTCAGCAACGAAGCCATTCGTGCCAGGCAGGCCAATGGACGCCATACCGAGCAAAAGGAAAAAGGCGGTGAAGCGGGGCAAGGGTTGCGCCAGCCCGCCCAGGCTGGCCACATCCGTTGAACCCAGGCGATGGTGCAGGAAACCGGCCATGAGCATCAGGCCGCCCGCGACGATAGCGAAATTGGCCAGTTGGAAGATGGCGCCCTGAATGCCCTGGATATTCATTGCGGCGAGACCCGCTATCACCAGCCCGGCATGACTGATGCTGGAAAAAGCCAGCATCTTGCGGAGATTGGATTGCCGCAATGCAACCAGCGCTCCATAGAGCACGCCGAATAGACCCAGCATCGCTATCAGCCAGAAGGAATCGCGGGCGGCGGATGGCGCCAGCGGTAGGGCAAAGCGCAGAATGCCAAAGACGCCCAGCTTGAGGCCAGCCAGCAGCGCGCTCAGACCTACCGGCCCCTCTTTGAGTACGGTGGGTAGCCAGGTGTGGAATGGAAACAGCGGCGCTTTGACGGCAAAGCCGAAAAACAACAACAAGAAAACGGCTGTTTGGACCTCAGCAGGCAGCGGCTGTTCCAGCAGGACCCGGTAGTCGAAGCTGAACCCGCCTCCAGCCACGCCTGCATGATGCACCCCAAGCAGGATCATGCCAAATAGCAGCGGAACGCCGCCAGTCAGCATGAACAGCGTGTATTTGGTTGCGGCAAAGCGCCGTTCCGGGCCGATACCCCACAGGCTGATCAGAAAATAGATGGGTACGAGAGTCAGCTCCCAGAACAGGAAAAACAGCACTAAATCCAGGGCGCAGAACACGCCCATGGTTACCCCTTCCAGTGCCAGCAGCAGAGCAAAGTACAAGCGAGGCATGAACTGGATACTGGTCCAGGATGCCAGGATGACAGCACAGAACAGCAACGCGGTCAGCGGTGGAAACAGAGCAGCGATGCCATCTATACCTAGCAGATAATGGACATTCAAACTGGACATCCAGGATGCCTGTTCCACGAACTGCATCCCGGCGGTTTCCGGGCGCAGGGAGACCAGCATCACCAATGACAATATCAGCTCCAATACAGCGCCAGCCAATGCTACGACGCGCACGGCACGATCATCGCACAAGAGCAGTAGCAACAGCGTCCAGGCTAAAGGCAGGAAAATCAGCAGACTCAGGATTGGCATGCCGATCAGGTCAGCAGTAAACAAAGGGTCAGGATTCATCCCCGGATTCCTTTATCGTTGATCATATACGCCTCTATAAGAGCCAGCAGCGCCGCCAGCGCTCCGCGATGATCTTCTACGACGTGCCGTCCACGCTGGCCGGCATCCCGGCCGCTTTGGGGGTTGGCTAACAACCGGCCCACGGTTATGGCCAATTCCTCGGCATCCATGATTTTCCAAGCAGCTGCGGCTTCCAATAACCGTTCGCTGGCCTCGGTAAAATTGAACATGTGGGGGCCAAACAGCACGGGTAATCCCAGCAATGCAGGCTCCAGGACGTTATGTCCGCCGGTGGGAACCAGGCTACCGCCGACAAAGGCCAGGTCAGCGGTGGCGTAGAACAGCAGTAATTCCCCCATGCTGTCACCTAGAAAGATGGCGGTATCTGGCGTACACGATTGGCGTTCACTGCGCCGGATCATGGTGAACCCCCGTTGCCGGCATAATTCGGCCACGCCCTCGAAACGTTCGGGATGGCGCGGCGTTAGCACAAGCAGCAAATCTGGCCAGTCAGTGCGAACTTGGGCAAATGCCTGCAGAATCTGTTCATCCTCACCGGCATGAGTGCTGGCGGCGATCCAGATAGGCCGGTGTTCTCCAAGCCATTTCTGCCGTAATAACTGGCCGTGCTCCAGCAGAGCGTCAGGCACTTTCAGATCGTACTTGAGATTGCCAGTGACCTCGGCCCGCGGCGCACCCAGAGCGCGGAAGCGTTCAGCATCGGCGTCCGTTTGGGCAGCGATCAGGGTGATATCCCGCAACATGGACGCTGTGAACCGGCGAAACCGTGCATAGCCGTGCGCCGAGCGTTCCGACAACCGGGCGTTAGCGATCAGTACCGGAATCCCAGCCGCCGCGCACTGCCGCAATAGATTCGGCCATAACTCGGTTTCCATGATGATCGTCATTTGGGGGCGGGTCTGATGCAGAAATCGCTGCACGGCGCCGGGCACGTCATAGGGGGCGTAAGTGTGCCGTACGCGTTCTCCTAGTGCCTCTTGCACTTGGCGGGAGCCAGTCAGCGTGGTCGTTGTCACCAGCAGTGGCCGTTCGGGGTAGCGATCTAATAGCGTCTGGATCAGCGGCAGAGCAGCGCGAACTTCGCCGACGGACACGGCATGAATCCATAGACTGCCGGGGGATAAGGGCGGAACAAACCCCAATCGCTCACGCCACCGTTGACGATGTCCTGGATCACGACGGCCGCGCCAGTACAATCGCAGAAGTACCAGCGGTAACAGCAGATAGAGAAGACCGTTATAGAGCAGACGCATGATGTCCCATTTTGTTGATGCCCGCTAATATCTCACTCTGGCGTTTCCTGAACCCACATCAGCGTCGCGCCGATCACCGCTGCCGGCATGGCTAGGAAGTTCAACACTGGAATCAGAGTGAGCACCAGGGTCATGCCGCCAAAGCCGAAGGTCAGCGGCCAATGCCGGCGTAGCAACTGGCGCTGCTCCCGAAACGAGAGTCCCCGGTTGCCCAGCGGATAGTCAGCATACTCCAAGGCGAGCATCCAGGCACCGAACAACGCCCACAGTACTGGCGCCACGACGTTGATGACCGGTACCAACGACAGCAGCAATAGCGGAATGGCCCAGCCAATGAAATATAAAAGCTTGCTCAACTCCACCAGGGGACTCAGAATCAAGTCTTTCCAACGCAGGCGGGTCTCTGACGGGGGGGCATCCGCCTGACGGATCAGCTTTTCCACTCGTTCAGCTAATAAGCCGTTGAATGGTGCAGCGATCAGATTAGCCACCACCGAGAAGGTGTAGAACACCACCACGAGCACAGTCAGCACGAATACCGGCCACAACAGCCAGTGTAACCAGCTTAACCAGCTTGGCAGCCAGCTTTGCACGATTTGGTTGAGATGCTGGAACTGACCGATGCTCCACCAGACACCTGTTCCGAACAGCAATGTATTGATCAGCATTGGAATTGCCACGAAACTACGCAACCCGCTGCGGGGTAGCCAACGCAGGCCAGTTAGGACATAACCAGCCCCTTTGATAGGGGAAGCACTCATGGTATGGGAAACCCTCGCCAGCCAATGCTGGCATTCGTTTAAAAACGCGGCAATCTACGTTACTATTTTTAATTAACCAAGTAATGTCGCCCTGGTTGAGCAGCGTCGAGCATTATAAGCCGCGCGTTATAACCGGCCGCCATGGTCCCGGATCTCTCATGCCCAAACTGCGTCATGCGCCGGTTTGGGATTTTTTCCAACGTGCTTGTCATTAATATTATTTTAAGGAGCATAAGTATGAAAAACCCTGTCCGCGTTGTGATCACCGGTGCTGCCGGTAACATCGGCTATGCGATGGCTTTTCGGATCGCTTCGGGCAGTATGCTGGGTCCCGATCAACCAGTGATCCTGCAATTATTGGAAATCACCCCAGCGTTACAGGCCCTGCAGGGTGTCGTGATGGAGTTGAATGATTGCGCTTTCCCGCTGCTGGCCGGCGTAGTCGCCACCGATGACCTGAAGACTGCTTTCACTGACGCCAATTTCGCCATGCTCGTCGGCGCCCGGCCACGCGGCCCCGGAATGGAACGCAAGGACCTGCTCACCGCTAACGGTGCTATCTTCGGACCGCAAGGCAAAGCACTGAACGACTATGCCGCTCGCGATGTGAAGGTGCTGGTCGTCGGCAACCCAGCCAACACTAACTCCCTGATCGCCGCCAGCAGCGCCCCAAGCCTGAGTCCACGTCAGTTCCATGCCATGACCCGGTTGGACCACAACCGCGCTCTGAGCCAACTGGCCGAGAAAACTGGCACCCATGTTAACGACATCAAGAAGATGACCATCTGGGGTAATCACTCAGCAACCCAGTACCCTGATATCAGCCAATGTACCGTCAAAGGTCAGGCAGCCGCCTCGCTGGTTGATCAGGGCTGGTATCGTGATACCTTCATTCCTACCGTGCAGCAGCGCGGTGCGGCGATCATCAAGGCCCGTGGCGCTTCTTCCGCGGCCTCCGCTGCTTCTTCGGCTATCGACCACATGCGCGACTGGGCGCTAGGCACTCCTGAGGGTGACTGGGTCAGCATGGCGGTGCCTGCCGATGGTTCCTATGGCATCAGCGAGGGCGTGATCTACTCCTATCCCTGTGTCTGCAAGAATGGTGATTATGAGATTGTGCAAGGTCTGCCGGTCGACGAGTTCAGCCGCAGCAAGATGGATGCTACGGACAAGGAACTGCGTGAAGAACGTGCCAGTATTGAGGATTTATTGAAGTAAACAGCGATCCCCCTCCCCTTGAAGGGGAGGGCTGGAATAGAAAGTCGAGCGGTTACGACAGGAAATTTCCGGGCAAGCAACTACACTAATTGCCGCCGACAAACATAAACGTCGCGTTTCTAAACCATCGAAGCTGAAGGATACCTAAAGTATGACTTACGAAGAATTCCACCGCTGGTCCATTGATGATCCTGAAGGTTTCTGGGGCGAACAGGCCCAGTTGATCCATTGGAACAAGCCACCGCAGAAAATACGGGACTACAGCAAGCCGCCGTTTTGTAAATGGTTTGTTGGTGGCGAAACCAACCTCTGCTACAACGCGGTGGACCGGCATCTGGCCGATCGCGCTGATCAGAAGGCACTGATCTATATCTCGACGGAAACCAATGAGACCGTTGTTTATACGTACGCTGAGCTGTACCGCGAAGTAAACCGCTTCGCCGCTGTGCTGCAATCGCTGGGTGTCGGCAAGGGCGACCGGGTGATCATTTACATGCCGATGATCGCCGAAGCCCTCTTCTCCATTCTGGCGTGTGCCCGGATCGGCGCCATTCACTCGGTGGTATTCGGTGGTTTCGCTGCTTACAACCTGGCGGTGCGTATCGACGATGCCAAGCCCAAGGTCATGGTCACTTCCGATGCCGGTATGCGCGGCGGCAAGGCCGTGCCCTACAAGCACCTGGTCGATGAGTCGTGCAATCTGGCCAAGTTCCCGCCGGAAAAAGTCGTACTCTGCAACCGCGGGCTGGACAAGAATCTGACGCTAGTGGAAGGCCGCGATCTAGATTACGCGACACTGCGCGCCCAGCACATGGATGCCGAAGTGCCGGTGGTCTGGCTGGAGTCGAACGAGCCGAGCTATATCCTCTACACCTCTGGCACCACGGGCATCCCCAAAGGCGTGCAGCGGGATGTCGGCGGCTATGCGGTGGCGCTAGCTTCGACCATGAAGCACCTCTATCACATCAATCCGGGCGAGACGATGTTCGCTACCTCCGACATTGGCTGGGTGGTAGGGCATTCTTATATCGTTTACGGGCCGTTGATCAACGGCTCGCCGACCATCTTCTACGAAGGTCTGCCGACCCGGCCCGACCCGGGCATCTGGTGGAAGATCGTCAATGAATACCAGGTACGAACCATGTTCTCGTCGCCGACGGGGGTGCGGGTACTGAAAGGTCAGGATCAGAAGTACATGACGGCGCATGACGTGTCCTGCCTGCGCTACCTGTTCCTGGCCGGCGAGCCGCTGGATGAACCGACCTCACGCTGGATCACCGACGCGCTGAAGATTCCAGTTATCGACCATTATTGGCAGACCGAGACCGGCTGGCCGATGCTGTCCTACCTGCCGGGCGTGGACCTGAAGCCGAACCGTTTCGGCTCGCCAGGATTCCCGGTCTATGGCTACGACATCCGGGTCATCGACGAAGGTACAGGCGAGGAAGTTCCGCGAGGAGAAAAGGGCGTGCTGGTAGTCGAGCCGCCCTTGCCGCCGGGCTGCCTGAGCACAGTCTGGGGTGACGATAAGCGCTTTGTGCAGAGTTACTTCTCTAGCTTTAAGGAGTTACTTTACACGTCCTCTGACTGGGCGGTGCGTGATGAGGATGGTTACTTCTTCATCCTGGGCCGCACTGACGACGTGATTAACGTTGCAGGTCACCGGCTGGGTACCCGTGAAATCGAAGAGGCGATTCAATCCCATGCGGCAGTGGCCGAGGTCGCGGTGATTGGCGTGGCCGACAAGGTTAAGGGTCAAGTGCCGGTAGGTTTCTGCCGGCTCAAGGATCCGGCGCAACTTGACGCGGCAGGCGCCACTGAACGGATGGAGAAGGAAATTATCGCCAAGGTGCAGGAACTGCTGGGCGCGGTGGCCAAACCCCATGCCGTTCACTTTGTCAGCGCGTTGCCGAAAACCCGTTCCGGCAAATTGCTGCGGCGCTCGATTCAGGCACTGGCCGAAGGGCGCGATCCCGGCGATCTGTCCACCTTGGACGATCCGAACTCACTGGAAGAAGTGCGCCGGGCGATTGAACATCACTAAGCGCTTTCACGGGCACGTTGTTTAATCAATCCCGTCCCTCCGCTAGAGGGACGGGATTTTTGTTGTCTTCGCTAATCAGGCTGCACTGCGTCCAGACAGTAGGCCTTTCAATTTGGCCGCAGTCTCGCGCAGCATTTTCCCGGTGGTTGTCCAGTCCACACAGGCGTCAGTTACCGATATGCCATACTTGAGCTGGCTGCGGTCCGCTGGAATCGATTGGCTGCCCCATTCCAGGTTGCTCTCGATCATCAACCCAACGATGGATTGATTGCCTTCTATGATCTGGTGGGTGCAGTCGCGCATCACCAGCGGCTGCATGGCAGGATCTTTGAAGGCATTGGCGTGGCTGCAATCGACAACAATGTTGACGGGCAATTTTTTATCACGCAGCGCCTTTTCGCAGAGGGCGATCGAGACTGAGTCATAGTTGGGACGGTCGCCGCCGCGTAAGACAACATGGCCATAGCGATTGCCCAGGGTGCGGATCACCGCTGATTGGCCGAGCGGGTTAATGCCCAGAAAGCTATGGGGACGCGCAGCGGATTGTAAGGCGTTAATCGCTACATCCAGGTTGCCATTGGTGCCGTTCTTGAAACCGACCGGGCTGGATAGCCCGCTGGCGATTTCGCGATGGGTCTGTGATTCGGTGGTGCGGGCGCCAATGGCAGTCCAAGCGACCAGATCAGAGATATACTGCGGAATGATAGGATCTAATGCCTCGATACCCGCCGGTAGCCCCATCTCCGCCAATTCCAGCAGTAAGCCGCGGGCGATCTGTAAGCCTTCATCAATATGGAAGGTATCGTCCATTCGCGGATCGTTGATTAAGCCTTTCCAGCCAACCGTCGTGCGCGGTTTCTCGAAATATACGCGCATGACTATGAATAGCGTGTCGTTGACCTCGTCAGCCAGCGCTTTCAAACGCCGGGCGTAATCGCGGGCCGCTTCAACATCGTGGATGGAACAGGGGCCAACAACCACGAATAATCGCGGGTCCTGGCGGTCCAGGATGCGTTTGATCGTTTCCCGCGCTTGGAACACAGTGTCTGCGGCTGCTTCGCTGAGTGGCAGGCGTTGCTTGATCTCCTCAGGCGTGGGTAAAACTTCCAAGGCGGCGACATTGACGTTGTACAGGTTTTGCATGGGCGTAAGATTAAGTGAGTAAATGAAAAATAATGGAGGTTAGCCTCGCAAGCTAATAATTGGCCAGCCACGCGCTTTAGCATAGTTGGTGAGGGTCGCGTCAGGGTCCACCGCTACTGGATAGGTAACCCGGTCGAGCAGCGGCAGATCGTTGTGGGAATCGCTATAGAACCAGCTTCTTGCGAGATTACCGCCGGTTTCCATCAGCCAAGCGTTAAGCCGTTCCACTTTGCCGTGCTGGAAGCAAGGAATTCCTGTTGATCGGCCCGTATAGCGGCCATCAACATATTCTGGTTCGCTGGCTAGCAAATGTGATACGCCGAGCCGTTCAGCGATGGGTGCGGTGATAAAGCGATTAGTGGCAGTAATAATCAGCAGGGTGTCGCCGGCCACGCGGTGCCGGTTCAGTAATTCATCTGCCTTTGGCAGCAGGATTGGCTGGATTTTCTCTTCCAGGAACCGCTCGCGCCAAGCCAGCAGCTCAGCCAATGGATGTTCGGCTAGCGGTTGCAGCATGAACGCCAGAAAGGCATAGATATCGAGCGTGCCCGCTCGATATTCGTCATAAAAGCGTTGATTTTCGCGTTCGTAATGCGCACCGTCGACCAACCCCTGTTCGATGAGAAACTGGCCCCAAAGATAATCGCTATCACCTCCCAGCAGGGTGTTGTCAAGATCAAAAATCGCTAGAGCCATAAAATCATCATCGTTGCCGTGTTTGCGCGGGTTCAACGAAACCGTATTGCCGGAGTTTTTTTCGTAAGGTGCCACGATTGATACCGAGTAGATCGGCTGCCCGGGTCTGATTGCCGCCCGTGCGCTGCATGACGATCTCCAACAACGGCGGCTCCACCTCCTGTAACACCAAATCGTACAGACGGCTGGGCTGCTGATCGCCAAGATTGTGAAAATAGATGCGTAGCGCCTCATAGACATGATTGCGCAATGGCGTGGCGGGCAGCAGGTCAACGGGAGGATCGGGGTTATTATTGTTCATTGAAAAAGACGCTCGCTATCGGCAATTCGGGCAGAGTTACTTAAAGTGGAAACCGATGGGCATGATTAGGGTTGTTTGGAGAAAAGATGGTTATCATACCGGAGTGCGTCATGAGGATGAAGTGGCATTACTAAGTAGGGCCTCATTCTCGAACACGACGGACTCATAATCACGGTGAAAAAGACATTAGCATGATCGAGATAGATACGCATTCCTTGCAGTCCCCGAATATTTCCCGATGGTTCCTGTTGAGTTTGCTGGTGATCTTTACCCTGGTCTGGTTCAGCAATCTCGAATCTCGCAAGCTGTTCCGCCCCGATGAAGGGCGCTATGCCGAGATCGCCCGTGAGATGGCCGTGTCCGGAGATTGGGTGACGCCCCGCTTGAATGGCCTGAAGTATTTTGAGAAACCCCCCCTGCAATACTGGGCGACGGCGGCGGCGTTTAAGTTGTTCGGTGAACATCACTGGACGGCGCGCTGGTGGCCGGCGGCCACCGCTTTTGCCGGTGTATTGCTGATGTTCTGGGTGGGCCGCCGGCTCTATGGCGAGGCGGCCGGCCTGGCGGCGGCAGCAGCGCTTGGAGGGTGTACCTGGTTCCTTTTCAATGCGCATTTCAATTCCCTGGATGCCGGGTTGACGGCTTTCCTGACCGTGGCCCTGCTAAGCTTCCTGATGGCTCAACGCCCCGGCGCGGCAAAAAAAGAGAATCGCAATTGGATGCTGACGGTTTGGGCGGCGCTGGCGCTGGCAGTCCTTAGCAAAGGCTTGATCGGCGTCGTGTTGCCGGGTGCGGTGCTGACACTGTATATCCTGATCGAGCGCGACTGGCGGATGCTGACCCGTCTGCATCTGGGCAAGGGGCTGGCACTGTTTCTGCTGATCGCTGCGCCGTGGTTCATCGCTGTCTCGCTGATCAACGATGAATTCGCCCGGTTCTTTTTCATCCACGAGCATTTTGCGCGGTTTACGACCGATGTCCACCGGCGCACAGGGGCTTGGTGGTATTTCGTTCCTGAGCTCGTGATCGGCTTGATGCCGTGGACGCTGTTTGTCGCGGTGCGGTTGCGTGATGGCTGGCGGCGCGAAGGGGAACGGGGAACATTGCAACCCTTACGCCTGTTGTTGATCTGGGCGGCCTTTATTTTTATGTTCTTCAGCGTCTCGCATTCTAAATTGCCCTCCTACATTCTGCCGGTGTTTCCAGCACTGGCCTTGTTTGCCGGGGTCGAGATGCAGCGGATGAAACCGGAAATTCTAAGCGGTTTGGCCTGGGGGCTGGCGGCCATCGGCGGGGTATTGCTGCTCGTCGTGCTGCTGGAGGGCGAACGCCTGGCCCAGATGTTTTCCAAGGACACCTCCCCGTTTGAGATCGTCCGTTACTTTGTACCCTGGATCCTGGCTTCCATTGCCACGTTCACTGCCGGCGCCAGCGCCGCTGCCGGATTATTTCGCCAAACAGCCTGCACCACTGGCGTCGTCGTTCTGGCGTTTGGCAGTCTCGGCGCCGGCATTCTCGCCATGAACGGCCACAATGAGTTATCCCGGTTATACTCCGCTGATGATATCGTCGAAAAGATTGAGGCGGAATATGGACCCTTTGACCGTAACGCGCCCTTCTACAGCATTGAAATGCATGATCAGACATTGCCATTCTATCTCAAGCGCACGGTCACCCTGGTGCAATATATCGATGAATTTGCCTTGGGGCTGGCGGCAGAACCGGAGAAGGGCATTGCGCAGGTCGGGGATTGGAAATCGCGCTGGCAGGCGCTGGAGCGAGGCTATGCCATCATGAATCCTCACAACTATCAACACTTCACCGCTGAGGGGCTGCCGATGCGTCTCTTGGCCCGCGACCCGCGCCGGGTGATCGTGAGCCGCCAATGACCCTCGCTAGTTTTGCCTTGATTCTGACCGGTGTGTTGCTCAACGCCGCTGCACAGTTATTGCTGAAGGCGGGAACCAATGCGCTTGGGGTGATTACCCCCACTGTTTCCAATGCCTTGCCGCTGGCTGGGTCCATTGCCACCAATCCGCATTTCCTCGGCGGTTTTGCCTGCTATGGTGTCAGTGTCCTGGTGTGGATTCTGGCCCTGTCGCGGGTGCCGGTGAGCATCGCCTATCCCATGCTCTCCATTGGCTATGTGGTCAATGCCTTGGCCGCTGGGTATTTGTTTGGCGAGGCGCTGACCGGCGGGCGCTGGCTCGGCATGGGCTTTATCATCGCCGGCATTGTTCTGCTTGCGAGATCCTAACTATGGCATCACTTCCTTATCTGCCTTTTGCCCGTCCGGCGCTGGATGAAGAGACCATCGCGGGTGTGGCCGAGGTGCTGCGCTCCGGCTGGATCACGACCGGGCCGCAGGTCAAAAATTTTGAGGCAGCCCTCTCCCATTATCTGGATGGCCGTCCGGTGCGGGTTCTAAGCTCAGCGACGGCCGCGCTGGAAGTTGCGTTGCAACTGTGCGGTATCGGTCCCGGCGCTGAAGTCATTACTCCGTCGCAAACGTTCTTCGCCGCACCGAATATGATCGCCAAGGTGGGGGCGACACCCGTGTTTGCCGATGTGGATCTGGTCAGCCGCAATCTAGACTTCGACGCAGTGGAGCGCGCTATTACTCCGCACACCCGCGCGATCATGCCCACCCACTTTGCTGGGTTGCCGGTGGATATGGATCGTCTGTATGCGATCGCCCGGCAACACCGGTTACGGGTTATCGAGGATGCCGCCCTGGCGATTGGTTCCAGTTGGCGTGGCCGGCGGATCGGCAGTTTCGGCGATCTAACCGTATTCAGCTTTCATCCGAATAAAAACATGACGGCGATTGAGGGCGGGGCGCTGGTGCTGAATGACGAAATTGAAGCGCGCGAGGTGGAAATATTGCGTTTCCACGGCATCACCCGGTTGTCTGACGGCACGCGCGATGTCACCTTTCCCGGCGGCAAGTTTAACCTGCCCGATGTCAACGCCCGGATCGGCATTGGCCAGCTCGCCCGGCTTAATGTCTTCAACGCCCAGCGCCGTGAGCTGGTTGCCGAGTATTTCCGGCAATTTCCGTCCGGCACGCCCTGCCTGTTGCCGCACCCGGGCTATCCAGGGGATGAAGCTGGGCATAGCTGGAATTTATTCGCGCCGCTGTTGCCGCTGGACCGGTTGACGATCGGCCGCCAGCAGTTTCGCGCGGCCCTGGAAGCACGCGGCATTGGCACTGGCATCTCCTACGAGGCAGCGCATCTGACCACCCTGTTCCGCCGGTATGGTCACCATGAAGGGGAATTGCCGAATACCGAACGGATCGCCCGGGAAACGGTGACGCTGCCATTGTTTCCAGCTATGACCCACGCCGATGTGAAGCGAGTTTGTAATGCGGTTGGCGAGGTGCTGGCGGGTCATTGTTCACTCCCCGGCGAAAGGGGAGAGGATCTCCGATGAGTATTCCCCAACTCTCCGTCGTCATCCCGGTTTACAACGAACAAGAGACCTTGCCTGCCTTATTTGAGCGGCTCTATCCGGCTTTGGATGCGCTGGATGTATCCTATGAAGTGCTGTTCATCAACGACGGCAGCCGTGACCGTTCGGCGGCATTATTGAAAGACCAGTACCAGCGCCGGCCCGATGTGACCCGGGTGATTTTGTTCAACGCCAATTGTGGCCAGCACATGGCGATTATGGCCGGTTTCGAATACTGCCGGGGTGAGCGGGTGGTGACTTTGGATGCTGATCTGCAAAATCCGCCTGAAGAGATTAGCAAGCTGCTGGCCGCTATGGATCGGGGTCATGACTATGTTGGCAGCGTTCGGCAGACACGAGAGGACAGCCTGTGGCGGCATGTTGCCTCCAAGCTAATGAACCGGTTGCGTGAGCGGATTACCAAAATCCGTATGACCGATCAGGGCTGCATGTTGCGCGCCTATAGCCGGTCTATCGTCAAAGCGATCGTATCCACCCGTGAGGTCAGCACGTACATCCCCGCGTTGGCCTATACCTTCGCGGCTCATCCGGCTGAGGTAGCCGTTGCTCACGCTGAGCGCGCTGCGGGCGAATCCAAGTATTCTCTGTACCAACTGATCCGGCTGAATTTCGATTTGATTACTGGCTTCTCAGTCGTTCCCTTGCAAATGTTCTCGCTGGCTGGGATCGCCCTGTCGTTGGCCTCGGCAGGATTTGTGGTGTTCCTGGCCATTCGCCGGCTTATTGTTGGTCCAGAGGCTGAAGGTTTATTCACCCTGTTCGGGCTTAATTTTCTGTTGATCGGCATCCTGCTGTTTGGCATTGGCCTGTTGGGCGAATACATCGGGCGAATTTACCAGCAGGTGCGCGAACGCCCGCGTTTCACTATTCAAGCGATTCTGGAGCGGCGCGAAGAAGATTAACGGGACGGCCATCCTCCCCCAACCCCAATGATTTCCCTCGAACCCAGTAAAGGCTCTTCTCCATGTCCGTGTTCAATTTCAATCAGCGTCTGTTGGCGTCTCTGATCACTATGCTGATGTTGTTCGCCGCTCACAGCGCTCGATCTGACATTTTCGAGGAGGGCGGCCTTTTAATGCTGCAAGCCGCGCCCGGCGTCATTCATTTCAATTCCGATCCCGAACATACGAAGTATTCCTGGCTGGTCGGTTTGGAATGGCAGTCGCCTTCGCGCTGGCTGGCGGGCGCATCCTATTTCAACAATAGCTTCAATCAGAAGTGCGAGTATTTTTACTTTGGCAAATCCTGGCCGCTGGATTTTATTAGCGACCAGGTGTACTTCAAGCTGACGGGGGGGCTGCTGTTGGGTTATAAAGAGCCATATGAAGATAAAATTCCTTTTAATAATAATGGGATTGCGCCAGGCGCTGTACCGAGCCTGGGTTACAAATACGGTGACTTCAATGTTCAGCTCAACTTGCTGGGTGGTGCTGGGTTGATGTTTACCGTTGGCTATGACGTGTTGAAATAAAATTTCCTTTGCAAGGATATGGGTTGTCCGTCTCGGTTCAGGCTTTTGGCGGATTCAGAGCCTGAGTGTCAAATAGCGCCAGCGTGGCTTCGATCCGTTCCGCGTGATGGCCGGTAGGGGGGGGTGTCCGGCGGCGGCCGGCCACCTGTTCCTCGCGGGTTTCCCGGGCAATCACCTCATACAACACGGCCTGCTTGCCATCGCCGCGCCGCAGAATGCGGCCCAAGCGCTGCACAAATTCCCGCGCCGAGGCGCTGCCCGACAGGATCACGCCGATTGAGGCATCCGGGACGTCGACGCCTTCGTTAAGAACGTTGCTGGTGACGATAGCCAGGTAATCGCTGGATTTGAATCGCTCCAGAATATCTTGCCGCTCCTTGACCGCCGTCTGATGGGTCAAACAGGGAATCAGGAAACGCTGGGCAACCTCATAGGCTGTGGCATTGTCCTCGGTGAAAATCACCGCTTTAGCGCCTGGATGATTAGCCAGAATCATGCCTAAGGTGCGCAGTTTGGCGGGGGTGGCGTGAGCGATGCGCCGGGCTTCACGGTGGGCGCGCATGGCGCGGCGGCCCTCGGCGCTGCGCGCCGAGAGCATTACAAACCGGTTCCAGCCTTCCAGCGAGCTTAATGACAACCGGTTGGCCTGCAAGAAGGTGTTGCGATCTTCCAATGCCTGTTGATAAGCGGTGCGTTCGGCAGGGGACAGATCGACATACACCGTCCGGATTTGAAAATCGGCGAGCACGTCGCCGGCCAATTGTTCCGGGCGCCGCCGGTAAACAATCGGGCCGATCAGCTCCAGCAAATCAGCATCGCGGCCATCGCTACGTTCCGGCGTGGCGGTCAACCCCAGCCGGTAGGGCGCCAGCGAGAATTCAGCAATGCTGCGGTAGAACTCGGAGGGTAAATGATGCGCCTCGTCGAAGACCAATAGGCCAAAGCGGTCACCCAATCGCTCGACATGGCGGGCAGCAGAATCGTAGGTCGCGATGGTGAGCGGTTGCGGCTCGTGATAGCCGCCACCGATCAAGCCAATCTCTTGATCGGGGAATGCTGCCCGTAATAAGGCATACCATTGATGCATCAAATCCAGAGTAGGGACCATGATCAGCCCGTCACGCCGTGCCCAGCTCAACGCCAGCAACCCTACTAGGGTTTTGCCCGCTCCCGTCGGTAGCACCACCACCCCCCGCCCTTTCGCTGCCTGCCAAGCGGCCAGCGCTTCCTGTTGATGCGGGTAGGGATTCATCTCCAAGGTGCAGATCAGTTCGCGGCGCTGGTAACGTGGTGCTTTATTCCGCGCCAACTCACCTTTCAGTGGTCCGATGATTTCGCTGTAGCGATGAGCCGGGGCGCGGTAGGCCTCGATGCGTGGATCGTACTGAAACCAGCTTTCTAATCCAGGCGGTAACTCGGCCACGCCTTCCAGCAGCAGGGTGCCGCGATCGAAGCGAAGCTGGCGCGCAGCGCCGTCACCGCCGGTACGGTAGATACCTGGAGAGTCGTGAGTACGATGTTTCATGTCTTTCCGGCGATAGGTGGATGGCTGATCCGCATCCTAAACCATCGTGGTGTATGAACAAAATATCAATCCCGAATTCCTGCCTGCTTTTCCTGAACTGGAACCGAATTCCTGCCCGCTTTTCCTGAACCGGAACGGCGTGGGTGATCGCGAACTGGCCCGCTGGCATCATCGAGGATGCCGGATACCGCTTGGATCGGGGCAATTGATTTGGCCTTATTTGCAGCTTATGATGCGCTGCACCATTGACTGCTCTGGCAGTGGCTGCGAATAACGACAAACCGGGAGGATGGCACGATGTCGGCAAATAAAAGCAAGAGTCGCCCGTCAGCGCTGATCATCGGCGCCATCGGGGTGGTTTTCGGTGACATCGGCACCAGCCCCCTGTACGCGCTCAAGGAAACCTTTGCCGGGCATCACCCCATTGCGGTCGAACCGGCCAGTATTTTCGGCATTTTGTCGCTGATCTTCTGGACCATCATGGCGCTGGTGACCTTGAAATACGTCGCCATCATCATGCGCGCCGACAATCGTGGTGAAGGTGGCAGTTTGGCATTGCTGGCCCGTGTGACGGAACTGACCAAGAACTCGCGGGCGACTTGGTTTGTGACCATGCTGGGCATCTTTGCCGCTGCGCTGTTCTATGGGGACAGCATGATCACGCCAGCGATTTCGGTGCTCAGCGCGGTCGAGGGGCTGGAGGTGATCGCACCGCAGTTCAAGGAATACGTGTTGCCGATCACGGCGGTGGTGCTGACGGGCCTGTTCTGGATTCAGCGGTATGGCACGGGCGCAGTAGGCCGTTTTTTCGGCCCGGTCATGTGCGCCTGGTTTGGTATCCTCGCAGTGCTGGGGATGATCCATGTATGGGAGGTGCCGGCTGTGCTTGCGGCACTGAACCCGGTTCATGCCATTGAGTTTCTGTTCCGTCATCCCTGGGAAAGCTTCCTGGCACTCGGTGCGGTGGTCCTGGCGGTGACCGGCGGCGAGGCGCTATATACCGACATGGGGCATTTTGGCAAATTCCCGATTCGCACCGCCTGGTTTGGTTTCGTACTTCCGGCGCTGGTCCTGAACTACTATGGCCAAGGGGCTCTGCTGCTCAAGGACCCCGCCGCAATCCAGAGTCCATTCTACCTGCTGGCGCCCGGCTGGGCCTTGATCCCGATGGTGTTGCTGGCCACGGCAGCGACGGTGATCGCCTCGCAGGCGGTGATCTCCGGCGCCTTCTCGGTGGCGCGCCAAGCGGTGCAGCTTGGCTACCTGCCGCGCATGAAGATTGTCCACACCTCGCACATGGAGGCTGGGCAAATCTATATTCCGTTTACCAACTGGACGCTCTATCTGGCGGTCATGGCGCTGGTATTCGGTTTCCAATCCTCCAGCAACCTCGCGGCGGCTTATGGCATCGCGGTAACCGGCACCATGATGATCGACACGATCCTGGTTGCCTTTGTCGTGTTTCTCGCCTGGCATTGGAATCCCTGGCTGGCTGCGCCCCTGCTGGGTGCGTTGCTGCTGATCGATTTTGCCTTCTTCTCCGCTAACGCCATCAAGCTGCTGCAAGGTGGCTGGTTCCCCATCGTCATTGCGCTTGCGTCCTTTATTACGCTGACCACCTGGCGGCGCGGGCGGCAGCTCCTATTCCAGGAGATGGGCAACCTGACCATGCCTCTTGGTCAATTCATCCGCTCGATTCAAAAGGCGTCGCTGCAACAGGTCAGCAGCACCGCCGTTTATCTGACCAGCCGGCCTGAGGGCGCACCCTCGGCATTACTGCATAACATCAAGCATAACGAGGTGCTGCACGCCCGCAACATTCTCATCACGATCCAAACCACCGAAGTCCCCTATGTCGCGGACGCTGACCGCATCGAAGTCATTGATCTCGGCCACACCTTCTATCGGGTGTTCGTGCACTACGGTTTCATGGAGCAGCCGAATCTTCCCGAAGCCTTGAAGGGGTGCGGTCAAAAAGGTCTCGAAATCGACCTCAACAAAACCTCGTTCTTTGTCAGCCGGGAGGTGGTGGTGCCTAAGATGACGCCGCCAATGATGTTATGGCGTGAGATTTACTTCATCTGGATGCTGCGCAATGCCCAGAGCGCCTCTGATTTCTTCCAGATTCCCGCCAACCGCGTCGTCGAATTGGGAACGCTGGTCGAGATCTGAAGCCGCGGGCTTCGATTCAAAGTAAGACGACATGCCCCAAAGAATTTCACGTTCAACCTGGCGCCTGATTACGCTGCTGGTCAGTATGCCGATGGCGGTCTTGATCTTCGGGGGTATTTACATGCTCGGCTCTACCTATCTGGAAGGGAAACCCGTTAACTACTGGTCGAGTTTGGAATGGGCCTCCGAGACGCTGACCACCACCGGCTATGGTGCCTACGCGCCCTGGAAGCATCCGGTCATGATCCTGCTGGTCATTCTGACCCAGTTCGTCGGCATGTTTTTCCTGGTGCTGGTTTTCCCCGTGTACGTACTACCGTATATCGAAGAACGGTTCGAGATGCGGTTGCCGCATGTCTTGCCGCCCATGGAGGGGCGGGTGTTGTTCTATCGCTATGGCCCGGCGCTCGATTCACTGCTGGAAGAATTCCAGCGGACTAGTTCCGCCTTTGTGATCTTCGAGGAAGACATGCCGTTGGCCCGCAGCCTGCGCGACCGTGGCTATCCTATCGTGTTCGGTAATCTGGACGAAGATCCGGGGATATTGGCTGGGGTGGCGCAGGCGCGGGCGGTGGTGACCAACGCTGGCGACCACGCCAGTGCAATCTGCATTCTGGTGGTTCGCGAGCAAGGGTTCGAAGGCCCAGTTTACGCCCTCGCTGACAACCCCCTGTACCGGCCACCGATGCTGAAGGTGGGCGCGTCGGCGGTATTCACCCCAACCCATGTCCTCGGGGCAGCGTTAGCGGCTCGTGCCAGTACCCGCATCAGCCCACCTGCGGAAGGTCTGCATTTGCTGGGGGCGCGGGTGGATCTGGTGGAATTCCGGGTCCGGCCAGACAGCCCGCTGGCGGGTCAGTCGCTGGACGGGTTGAAATTACGGGAACGTTACGGCGTAACGGTGCTCGGCCAATGGCGTGGCGGACGCTTCGCGATTGCCAAGGGACCCGGGATGCGCATCGAACCTGGCGCGATCTTGGTCGTGGTTGGCGCGCAGACCAGTCTCGCCCAGGTCGAGCGGCTGGCTGCACCGATCCGCCGTACTGGTCCCATCGTGGTGGCTGGTTATGGGACGGTTGGCGGCAAGGTCGTGGAAATGTTGCGCGACGCGCATGAGATCACCGTTGTTATCGATCAACAGCGCGTGCCAGGGGTCGATGTCGTCGGTAATGTGCTCGAACATGCCACGCTGGCCCGGGCGAACGTGCGTGCGGCGAGCGCGGTGGTGCTGGCGCTGAGCAACGACAGCGAAGGGGTGTTCGCCACGGCGGTGGTTCGCGATTACGCGCCCGAGGTTCCACTGATTGTCCGGGTCAACCGGGTGCCGAACGTGGCGCGGCTGTACCAGGCGGGTGCCGATTTCGCCCTCTCGGTGGGACAGATGGCCGGGGAAATTCTCGCTTACCATCTACTCGGCGAGCAGACGGTAGCTGTCGAGCCGCGCATCAAATTCGTCCGGCTAGCGCCGGGGGCGCTGGTGGGCCGGCATCCGTGGCGTTCTCAAGTACGCGAACAGACCGGCGCAGCGGTCGTCGCCGTAGAGCGGGACCAGAGCGTGTTTGTCAAATTCGACGATGACTTCCAGGTAGCTCCAAGCGATGTTTTGTTCGTTTGCGGAACGCGCAGCAGTCTCGACCAGTATGTGCGTGAGTTTCAGGCGACACCTGCTGAGAGTCCACTAAGCTAATTGAATCATGGCAGATTTCGAGCATTTCAAAAGGATGGATGGAATGCGGGTGATTGAGTGATTGACCAGGAATCCTGGGCTTAACCATGCGCCTCTTACTGGTGGAAGACGACCCGATGATCGGTAGCAGCCTGCGCCAAGGGTTGCGCAGCGAAGGTTTTGCCGTGGATTGGGTTCAGGATGGACGCAGTGCGGAATTAGCCGTGGAAGCGAATCCTTACGCACTGGTGTTGCTTGATCTTGGCTTGCCGGAAAAGGATGGTTTGGCCGTACTGCATCACTGGCGCCAATGCGGGCTGACCGTGCCGGTACTGATTCTCACCGCCCGTGATGCAGTGCCGGACCGGGTGAAGGGGCTGGACAGCGGGGCTGACGATTATCTGGTGAAGCCTTTCGATCTGACCGAGTTGCTGGCTCGCATCCGGGCACTGCTCCGCCGGCAAACAGGCCGGGCACAGGATTTTATCGAAAATGGCGCGCTGCGGCTCGATCCAGTCACGCATACCGTTGACTATCGGGGGCAGCCGGTCCTGTTGTCAGCGCGTGAGTTCGCCCTGCTGCGCGCGCTGCTGGAAACGCCGGGCGCGGTGCTGTCGCGTGAACAATTGGAAGATCGGCTATACGGCTGGGGCGAGGAAGTGGAAAGCAACGCCGTCGAAGTTCATATTCACCATCTGCGGCGCAAGCTCAGCACAGGGATCATCCGCACCGTGCGCGGGATCGGTTACCGGCTTGGGGAAACTATTTGATTTCCATTCGCCAACGGTTGCTGATCGGATTGCTCGCTGGGCTGAGCGGGGTGCTGGGCCTGTCCGGTTATGCCACCTACCGTCAGGCCCGTGCCGAGATCAATACGCTGTTCGACTATCAGTTGAGGCAGACCGCCTTGGCGATGCGCCAGCAAAATTTGCTGGCGTTGGCGTTGAACCGTGAAGCAGACGAAGGCGAAGGCGATCTCTTGATACAAGTCTGGGACCGGCAGCGTGGCCTGTTGTATGTATCCCGGAAACCGTGGGAATTGCCGTTTGCCACCGAACCCGGCTTCGCGGATTTACTCTGGCAAAACGAGCGTTGGCGGCTGTTCACCTTGCCTGCCGGTGACCGCATCGTCCAGGTAGCCCAACCGTTACAGGTCCGGCGCCGGATGAGTACAGACATCGCCTTGCGCAATCTTGCCCCTTTTCTGTTGCTGTTGCCGGTCATGGGCTTGGTGGTCTGGTTTGGTGTTGGCGCTGGTTTGCGGCCTTTGTCCCGCCTTGCCGCTGATCTTCAGCAGCGCCGGCCGGAAGCACTGGAGCCGGTGGCGGCGGAGCGGCTACCGGCAGAACTCACGCCGCTGGCGAGCGCGCTGAACGAGTTGCTGGCACGGCTCACGCAAACCCTAGACGCCCAGCGCCAGTTTATTGCTGACGCCGCCCACGAACTACGCACGCCACTGACGGCTGTGCGGCTCCAAGCTGAGATAGCGCAACGGGCTACAGCGGATGAAGCGCGCGCAGAGACGCTGGACACACTGCGCGCCGGTCTGACGCGCGCTTCGCATCTGGTTGAGCAATTGCTGGCCATGGCCCGATTGGATGCCGCCCCCGCCGCTGGGCGCATCGAACTGCTGGATTTACTCGATCTGGCCAAACAAGGAGTGGCCGGATATGCAGCGATTGCTGATGACTACGGACTCGACTTAGGTTTGCTGCCCAGCGATGCCGTCATGGTCGCGGGTGAACCGGGTGAGTTGCACGCCTTGCTGGGCAATCTTATCGATAACGCTTTGCGCTACACGCCAACGGGTGGCCGGGTGGACGTTCAGGTGCGCCGGGTTGGCCGTGAGGCTGTGCTGAGCGTCACCGATACCGGCCCTGGCATCCCTGTTGAAGAACGGGAGCGGGTTTTCGACCGCTTCTATCGCGGCCCGCATACCGCTGCGCCTGGCAGTGGGCTGGGGCTGGCGATCGTCAAGCGCATTGCCAGCCGTCACCAGGCGCGTGTTGGTTTGAGTGAGGGGGAGTCCGGAGGCGGGTTGCGAGCAACGGTCTGCCTGCCTATCGCGCCTTAAGATTTCCTTAAGCATTGCCAGAGACAATAACACGCAATCAGGGGGCCGGAAGTGTTCCGGTCCCGGTAATGATCCGCTTGATATTGCGTGAGGAGATATGACAATGCGATTTTCCAGCAAACTTAGAAAACTGACCTTTGCGGTCGCCCTGGCCACGGGCACTGCCGTGCTGGCGACCGACATCCTGTCACCGGCATGGGCGTTCGATACGTCGCCGCCGGTGCGGGTGGAGATGACCATTCCGGATTTCAGCGCGCTGGTTGAACAAAACGCTGCGGCGGTGGTGAACATCACGGTCAGCGGAAAAGATCAGCCGGCCGCCGCTTGGCGCGGGATGCCGGATTTGAACGATGATAACAATCCGTTTGCTCCTTTCTTTAAGCGCTTTCCGATGCCGAAGATGCCGCATGGCGGCAAGAGTCAGCCTCTACAGGGGATGGGGTCTGGTTTCATTATTTCCAGCGATGGCTATCTCATCACTAATCACCATGTAGTCGATGGCGCTGACAAGATCAGCGTCAAGCTGAATGACAAGCGCGAATTTCCGGCCAAGGTCATCGGTAGCGATCCGCAATCGGATATTGCTTTGCTCAAGATTGATGCTAAGGGCCTGCCGACCGTGACCATCGGCAATCCCGGCGATCTCAAAGTCGGGCAGTGGGTGTTCGCCATTGGCGCGCCGTTCGGCCTGGAACGCACTGCCACCAAGGGCATCGTCAGCGCCCTGGGCCGGTCGTTGCCAAACGACACGTATGTGCCGTTTATCCAGACGGATGTACCGATTAATCCCGGCAATTCCGGCGGGCCGCTGTTTGACCTGAGCGGTCAGGTGGTGGGGATCAATTCCCAGATTTTCAGCCGCAGTGGCGGCTATATGGGATTGTCATTCGCCATCCCGGCGGATGTGGCGATGGATGTCGTGGCGCAGCTCAAAGCAGATGGCCGTGTTACACGAGGCTGGCTGGGCATTACCCTGCAAGAGGTAACGCAGGATTTGGCCCGCTCGTTTAATCTGGATCAGCCGCGTGGAGCGCTGGTGTCGGCGGTGAACGCGGACAGCCCCGCAGCCAAGGCGGGACTGAAACCCGGTGATGTCATCATTGCCTACGCAGGTAAGCCGATCGTGGATAGTGCCGATCTGCCGCCGCTGGTCGGGTCGACGAAACCGAATGCGACTCAGACCCTGACCATCATTCGTGAGGGCAAGCAGCAGGAAATCGCGGTGACTTTGGGTTCCTTGCCGGATCAGGATCAGAACGAATTGGCGATGGGCAGCGCTCCGAACGACGGTTCACCACGGCTGAATGTGTTGGTTGCCGATCTGCCGCCCGGTCAGGGTGAGGAGGGTGTGCGGGTCCAACAGGTCGGGCCGGGCATCGCCGCCGAAGCAGGGGTACAACCGGGTGATATTCTGATTAGTTTGAACCGTCAGCCGATCAAAAGTACCTCGCAACTTCAGCAACTTGTCAAACAACTACCTGCGGGTAAACGGGTGCCGTTGTTGGTGAAGCGCGATGGTGGATCGCTGTACCTGGCACTGGAGGTGCCGGCGAAAGATCAGGCCGGCTGAACGGAGCGGCAGCGGTCGAAAAACTACTTTCACGCCTCCCCTTCGCTGGTTGGGGGAGGCGTGAGTAGGTTGGGGTGAACGAAGTGAAGCCCAATATCTTGAGTCATTGTTGGGCAATGCTTCGCTCTTTCTCAACCTACAATGATGGCCAATCGCTTAAAATCCATGCAGAATTTGTATTGGGCTTGAGCCCTTTGAGCCATGTAGAATGGTGAAGCCATCAATGAAAATCAGCGCCTGGAAAGGATGGGCTTGGATAGTGGCCCGTCTGCGCGCGGTTATCCGTGCGCTGTGGTTTTCCTCTTACACGGTGCGGATTCCCGAAGCGACCCTTCAGCGGCTGTTGGCAAGCCGCTTTCCCCTAGAGAAAACCCGCTACGGTTGTACATTGGCTGTGCATGACCCAGTGGTTCGGCTGAAAGCTGGCGGTGACGATGCGGTTGGTCTTGAAGTCACGCTTAGAGCCACCCTCCCTGGCGGTTTCCGCCCCGCATGGCGTGGTTGGATCACGCTGCGGTTGGAGTATCAGCGGGATCAGGGCGCGTTTTATTTGCGTGATCCCCGCCTCCAGTCACCGGAGCTTCCCGGCATGCTCGCCGGTTATGCGAAACCGGTGCTGACATTGATCAGTTTGGCGTTGGACCCGGTTCTTGCCGCAACTCCAGTTTATACATTTGACCCGGCTGATTACCGGCACCGATGGACCCGGATGTTTCTGAAGTCGGTGACCGTGCAGGATGGCCAGTTGCTGCTCGAACTAGGCAGGAACGGCAAACGGGATTTTGTCCGCTGAGAAATGTCTCATTGCCGATATGGCAGGCTTGTGAATCACAGTGTACAATTTATCTATCAATTTTTGTCGCAGACGTTTTTTATCTGCGATAACGAGGGTAGTGGATAGGTATCTGCTGATGCGGATCAACCGGATACTACCCGTCCGAAATTGCGTTTTAAACGGGCTTGCCGGTTATCCGTTAACCCGCTAATAATCGATGGAAATATATGAAAAATCCCTTTAAATCATCTGAATGGAAATACCCAAAAGATTGGCCCCAAGAGGATTTTTTTTGCCAATATATGGAT
>ERZ761602.490-NODE-490-length-86121-cov-47.982188_pt1 | contig 86121 bp, 79 predicted proteins | sample MGYA00512165_ERZ761602 | MGnify/ENA primary metagenome ERZ761602 (study PRJEB28899, sample SAMN02445085) | bioreactor sludge metagenome | biome: EBPR sludge; isolation source: Thorneside wastewater treatment plant | place: Australia: Brisbane, Thorneside...
TGGAAGGCAGCGAGGCAGGCGAAGTGAGCGGGAGTGGTCTGGATCGGACGCTTACCTTTTTCGCGGATCGATCCTTCGATCTGCGCCGGGCCAATACCCCGCGGCTTGCCGCGGGGATGCTTTATTCTCGGACCCACTCGAATCGACGAAGAACCCAAAATTGCTCCCCCGAACCCTACCTCTGACGGGATGGGGACAGGGGTCAATCGACAACTTTCTTCATTTCCCACCGTGTGTCTTGTCCGACCGCAGCAATAGGTGGCCCTTTTGGAGATGCTGCCCCGAAAGCTCCCTCACACCGTCACATTCAACCCCTCCGCTTCCGCAAGCCGCTTCTGGTTGCCATCGAAGGTGAGAAACTCGTCCGCCCCGAGCACGAGAGCGGAAGCGACATGCAGGATGTCGAAGGCCCGGTGCCCGCCGGCAAGGGTGTGGGTGGAGGAAAGCCTTGTCGCCTCGTCGAGGATGTCGGCCAGATTGCAGACGGCGGCGACCAACCGCCCCTGCCTCAGGGCGGCCTCGAATTGGGACCCATAGAGCGCGGCCTCCCCGGGTTGAATCGCCTTGCGGAACTCCGCGAATCGCAGCGCGTTTCCCAACTCAAACGGATTGTAGGGGCTCAGGGTGATTGGCCGGGTCGCCGCCGCCGCCCACGCCACCGCCCTCGGGGAGTTGGCGTCGTTCCCGTAGAGCGAGAAGAGAAAGCTCGTGTCCGAGCAGGTCACCATTGTCCCCCCGCCTCCGCGATCAGGGCCGCCGATTCTTCCGCCGTGAGCTGGCTTTCGAGCTGCCGCTTGCGTTTCACTTCCGGGCTATCCGCCCAATTCACCCGCGAGGGCGCTTCCGCCGGAGGTGGCACCAAGCGGGCCACGGGCACCCCCTTCTGGGTGATCACCACTTCCTCGCCCGCCGCGATCCAGCGCAGGAGGGACGTGTAATGATTGCGGAGGTCCCGGACGGTCGCAGTTCTCATGATGTAGCACAATTTAATGCACAAATTGGATTCGTCAATTTTCTCTCACCGCGGACATGCCAATCTTCACTCGGAAGCGGCCCGCCTCGGAGGCCGCGCTTTCAATATCCGATCACGGTCAAGCCGTCCACCCTTTGGAATTCGTCGAGGTTGTTCGTCACCAGCGCATGTCCTGTGACCCGCGCCGTGGCGGCAATCCAGAGGTCGTTGCCGCCGATGAGACGGCCTTGGGCAGCCAGATGGCGGTAGATCTCCCCGTATTCCCACAAAATCTCCGGCGTCCACGGCAAAATCGGATAGGGACGACAAAGTCGCTCCCAATCCCTGCAGGCACCCGCCGACCGTCCGCAGGCGAGTTCGCCTGCAATGGTGAAGGTGATATAGACCGCCTCCTCGGCGTGGGCCGCCAGAAAGGCATCGGTCCTCGCGGGGACCCGGCGCTTCGCCTCGCGTTCGGCGGTGATGACGAAGTTCGTGTCCAGGATCAATCCCATGGATCCTCCGGGATGGGGTCGTGTTGCGAGGTTTCTTCGATGGAGTCGAGATACCTGTCGGACACACCTCCACCGCCATTAGCAAGATGCTCCCGGAGCCTGCCTCCGGTCATCGGGGAATCGAGAAGCACGGCCCGACGGACCACCTCGGAGAAGGATTCGCCGGACTTTTTCGCGGAGCGGAGCTTGTCGTAGGCATCCAGCTCCAAAGAGATGGTCTTCGTCGCCATGCACGAAACATGCACGAAACGAGATCTTTCTCAAGGACCAAAAGAGTGGGACCACCGATGAAACGAGCGGGAAACGGCAGGACGCGAGCCGAACACCGCCTTCCTCGCGGGATCGGGAGCCGCGCTCAAAGCTCCATCACCCGACCGCTCAACGCGACCATCCCGGTCTCGACGTCGAGGATGCCGAAGAGGAAGGGCCGATTGAAGGTGATCTGCGGCACCGGACGCGAGAGGCCCCGGCTCTTCATCACTACGGCGGTCGAGGCCGCCGCCTCGCTGCCCTCCTCGTTCACATCAAGGCGGGCGGCGTGGACGATCTGGGCTATCTGCAGGGCCTCCTCGCTCATCCGGGCGAAGTCCGACTCCTCGCCAAAGGCCTTGCGCATCCCCAGTTCCTGGAAGGGGCGGCTGAGTTCCTGCTTCTCCTCCAGCGAGAACCGGGGCAGGCCGAGCGCCACCTCCTGCTGGCGGCCCAGCTCTTTCAGCAGGCTCTTCCAGTCGCCTTCGTCGAGTCCTTCCTCCAAGAGCTTCCGTTGGCTCGATGGCTTGGGCAGCAGCGCCACCATCATGAAGTCGCCGCCCGCGTAGGGCAGTCCGACCGCCTCCCAGTCGGCGGTGACGGAAAGGCCGAACTTGGCGGTGAGTCGCATCATGGGAACTTGGCTCTCGGTGCCGTCACGACGGGTGAAGGTCTCCTGCTTCGTCTCCTCCTTCGCGAAGCGGGCGTTCCAGTCGGCTTTGAAATAGAGCGCGTTGAGGATCACGAGACGGGCGTCGGGGTCGAGCGACTCCATCAGTTCGGGGATCTTCCCGCTAGTCTTTTTCTCAACCCATCTGTTGATCGTGTCCACCGTCACTTTCTCAAGGGTTTCCGCGCCGAAGTCGTCCGCCAGCGTCTGCTTGTAGGCGGGCAGCGCGGAGCCGGCATTGCCGATAAGAGCGAGCGCGTTGGCGATGCGGAAGGTGGTTTTTCCGCTGCTTTCCAGAGCGGCGTGGCGTCGGTGGAGGTTCCCGAGCTGCTCCTTCTGGGCCTGCCCGTCGAGATCCTCGAGACCGAGGGTGCGGCGCATCTCCGTCTCGGTGTCCCCGGCGGCCCCGACCATGGTCATCCACATGGCTTCCGAGATGCTGAGGGGCGAAATAAGGAGGTTCCCGCCCGGATTGGCCTGCCCAAGCTCCCGGAACAGATCGGCGGCGAGGTGGTTAGAGGCGTCGACGAGCGAACCGATCCGGGGCGCGTCGTCCTCCGTTTTCTTCTCCTTCGGTGCGCTTGGCCCCACTCCGTCGCCGGGAGTCGTTTTCGCCATGCCACGGGTCTGGGGGGAGGGGGGCGCAGCCGCCAGTTTCCACTCCGGCAGGGCGTTCAGGGCGACGGGCTTGCCGTCCGGGTCGAGGCTGCGGACCACAGCCCGTCGGTTGGCCGCGCGTTTCGAGGCGCGGACCGAAGCGCTGTTCCGTCGGCGGACGACCTTGGCGGGCTGCGATTCCCCCAACGCGACGACGGAGAAACGTCCCGCGTCGGCACCGCTTTCGGTGGCGAGGAACTCGCGCACCGCCTCGGCCCGCTTTTGGGAAATCGCGCGGTTGTACGGAGCGGGTCCGAGGTCGGAGGTGTGGCCTTCGACTTGGTATTTCGTCTCCTTGCTGGCCGCGTTCCGGATCCAAGCGGCCAGCCCCCGCAGGTTCTCCCTGGCTTCGTCAGTAAGCAGGATGCTGTCGTTCTCGAAGAGCACGGTGTCGGAAGGAGCCTTCGCCCCTCCCGCCTCGTCTTGCGCTGTCGCCGTGGCCAGCAACAGGGAGTTCAGGGCGATCAGCCCGAGGCGTTTCGGTTGGAAAATGCTCATCCTTCAAAGAGACGATCCGATGGAGCATTCCATGTGGAGAAATTCCAGATTTTCGACCTGCCTGCCCACCATTGAGGAGCAACGCGAATTCCATGCGCCCGCGTCTATTCGCGGAGGGCCGGAAGGGTCAGCTTGCGATCCGAAATCGCCGGATTCAGCGTCGCGCTGTCGAACGCTTCGTGGTCCGCCCCGAGCTCCCAAGGGGATGGCGCGACGAAATCGCTGGATCGCCCGTCGATGGTCAGGAGACCGGCTTCCCGGTCGATCGTCACCATGGCCCAAAGCGGGTCTTGGTAAGGGGCGACGAATCGCAGGTTGGGATGGCGTTGATGGATCTCGTCGCTGTAGCGGGCGTGAGGATAGTCCGCCCCCATCCAGAAGTAGGACGCGCTGTTGATTTGGGCATAGTGAATGCCGTTGATCTCCCGCACATAGTCGCGGTGATGGTGCCCGCTGAAACAGGCGATGACTTTTTGAAATCCAGCCTTCCGGTTCGCCTGCTCCAGCACGCTCCGTATTTCCGCTTGGTTCGACACGCCGCCGCGGCCCCGTTCCAAGCTCTGGTGGCTGAACAGGACGACCGGGAGGCGGGAGGCGTCGAGTTCCTGCTCCAGCCATTCGACTTGGTCTTTCGCCACATGGCTCGAATACCCTTTCCGGGGACCCTCATGGTCCGGGGGCGGATCGTTGGCGTCGAGCACCACGAAGTGGACGCCGCCAGCGTCGAACCCGTAGTAGCGAGACGGCATTCCCCAATACTCCACGGTCTCCTGCGTCGAGAAGGCGTAGGCGCCTTTCCGTTCGACAAAGCCGTCCATGTCGTGGTTGCCCAGCACATGATGACGCGGACCGGGGAATTGGTTCCAGATTTCCATGAAGCGGCGGTTGCGCTCGATGGGCACGCAGAAGTCGCCGAGTTGCACGATGAAATCCGGCTTTTCGTCGCTCATGTGCTGGATGAACGCCCGCAAGCGGTCCTCCGCGTCGTGCATGATGTCTTGGTGAATGTCGGAAATCACGCCGAAGCGGAGCGGCTGGCCCGTGCCTTTGTCCGCCCTCGCCCAGTCGGGCAGCAGGGATGCGCCAGTGCCCGCCACGGTCCATTGGAGGATGCGGCGGCGAGGGATTTGGTGCTTCGTCGGATCGTTCATGGTCGCTGCGGTTGACAGTAGGGCATTGGCTTTTCAGTCCGCGCTCATTCTTTGCCTTGCTCCGGCGGCCTCGCGGCTTCGACGGTGTAGCGTTTTCCGTCGCTCACGATCTTGATGTCCCCATGGAGTCCGGTGATGTAGGTTTTCGCCCCGACCGCTTTCAGCATGGGCGTGCTTTTCAGCCCCTTGGCGTAGCGCTCGAAGACACTGGCGATGGAGACCTCGGGCCGGGTGGCCTCGGCGAAGGCGGGGGTGCAGTGGATGCCGTGGCCCGGCGCGACCAGCACATGGCATTTGATCTTGGCGTGGTCGATGGAGGGCAGCAGGCTCAGGTCGATGTCCTCGGTCTGGATGTCGCCGGGCAGGTAGAAAACGATGTCCCCGTGCTGGATGCGGACGCCCAGCGAATTCGCGTTCAAGAGATAATGGGCGGGGGAGTCCTGCTTCGAGCGCGTCTCCACCTGATGGTCGGGGAAGAAGGTCTTGGGCGGCGCGATGACTTCGACGTGCAGGGCTTCGTCCAGTTCGAGGAGGTCGCCGGTGTTGGCCGCCTGATAGGTGCCGCGCTCGATGTATTTGTCGCGCAGCTTGTCGTAGTCGGTCAACTCGGTCAGATAGGCGTTGTCGGAATCGCCCCGGTAGGTGAAGCCGGGATCGATCAGCTTCGCGGGCCGGAAATGCTCGTCCAGCCACAGCAAGCCTCCGAAATGGTCGTAATGGCCGTGGCTGATGAGCACCCCGTCGATTTTCTCGATGCCCGCCTTTTTCAGGAAGGGGGCGATCAGATCACGGCCCGCGTTGAAGTTCCCCGACCAGCCGTCTGACGAAAGTTCCATAGGGTAGCCGCTCCCGGTGTCGTAGAGGAAGGTTTTTCCCGAAGGCGTCTGCATGATCACCGCCAGCCCCGCGCCCCGTTTGATGTCCGGGATGTCCAGCACGGTGAAGGTGAAGACGCTCTCTCCCCGGAGTGCCATGGGCAGGAGCAGCAGGGAGAGGAGGAGGGGGAGGACGGAAGAAGGGCGGGAAGCGGGGCGCATGGCGTTTCTTTTTTGGAGGGGAGGACAAGCTTGGTGCGGGACGGACGGGGGGCAAAGACGGGATCAGGGGAGTAATCAATCGCCATGGCTTTGCCGACAAACGGATCGGGCTGGCGGGGCCGAAGGATACTCGTTCGCGCCGCAGGGGAGGCTGGTCGAACGAAGGCCGGTCGCTTAGGATGGGTACACTTGTTGAGAGCCACGCGATGTTTGCCGTCCGTCGTCCAAGCCGTCCCGCTGTCTTCGTCTTGGCGTTGACCGTCGTGGTGCCGTCGCTTTCCGCCGCGACTCCGGAGGGGGAAACTTTCTTCGAAACGGAGATCCGGCCCGTCCTCGCGAACCGCTGCGTCTCCTGCCATGGGCCGGAGCGCCAAGCGGGCGGCACGCGGCTCGACTCGCGCGAGGGTGTTGCGGCGTCGAACGAAGGTGGCCTCCTCTCGACGACGATCCGGGGAGCCGGGACCGCCCCGGCCGCCTGCGTCCTCGAACCGCGACTGGCGGCTTTGTTCGAACGCTGGATTGCATCCGGCCTGCCGTGGCCGGAGCGCGCCACGGTCGTCTCGGAGGCGGATCGTGCCGAGGCGGGGAAACGCCATTGGGCCTTCCAACCCGTGAGCGAGCCCTCCGTGCCCGAGCCGCCGGGCGGAGCTGCGCATCCTGTCGATGCCTTCGTCCGCGCGCGCCTCGCCGAGGCCGGGCTGACGCCCTCGCCCGAGGCGGACCGCCGCACCCTCTTGCGCCGCCTGTCCTACACTCTCACGGGTCTGCCGCCGGACGCGGCCATCGATGAGCCGTCGGCGCCGTTCGCCGACGACGAATGGGCGCGGGAGGTGGACCGCCTCCTCGCCTCGCCGCATTACGGCGAGCACTGGGCGCGGCATTGGCTCGACGTGGCCCGCTATTCCGACACGAAGGGCTACGTCTACGCCCGCGAGGAGAAAAACTGGCCCCACGCCTGGACCTACCGCGACTGGGTCGCCTCGGCGTTGAACGAGGATCTGCCCTACGACCGCTTCCTCATGCTCCAGATCGCGGCCGACCAGGTCGAGGGCAAGCGCGAGGAGGATCTCGCGGCGATGGGCTTCCTCACGGTCGGACGCCGCTTCCTCGGGGTGCGGCGCGACATCATCGACGACCAGATCGACGTCCTCACCCGAGGGATGCTGGGGCTGACCGTCGGCTGCTCCCGCTGCCACGACCACAAATACGACCCCATCCCCGCCGCCGACTACTACGCCCTCTACGGGGTCTTCGACAGCAGCGTGGAGCGGCTCGCGACCTTCGGCAGGGGCGGGAACGAGGCGTTCTGGAAAGGCCACGCCGAGCGCGTCGCGAAGCTCGGGGAGGCGATGGAGAAGGCCCGCGCCGAAGCCGCCGATCGCGTCCGCGAACGGCTCGCCGACTACCTGATGGCCCAGGCCGAGCTCGACAAATACCCCGCCGACGGATTCGACCAGATCTTCCAGAAGACCGACCTGCTCCCCGCCTTCGTCCACGCCTGGCGCGACTACCTGCGCGATGCCGGGGAGCGGAACGATCCGATCTTCGCCCACTGGCACGCCTATCGGTCCACGACGCCGGGGCAGTATGCGGCAGTCGTGGTCGCTGGAGCCCACCCGCGCCTCGCCAAGGCGTTCTCGACGGTGCCGGAGGATTTCGCCGAGGTCACCGCCCGCTACGCGAAGGTGCTGGTGGAAGGGGACGACGATCCCGGATTGCGCGCCGTGGTGCGCGGACCCGGTTCACCTTGCGAAGTGCCCGAGGGTCCCATCGTGAATGTCGAGACCTGTTTCGATACCGGGACGATCAACGAACTCTGGAAGCTGGAGAACGCGATCCACCAGCAGATCCTCGCCGCCTCGCCCCCGGTCCCCGCCGCCCTCGGCCTCGCCGACCGAAACTTGCCCTCGGAAGCCCGCGTTTTCCTGCGGGGCAATCCGATGAACCTCGGGGACAAGGCGCCGCGCCGCTTTTTAGGGGTTTTGTCAGGGGAGGATGCCCACCCCTTCTCCGCCGGCAGCGGCCGGCTCGAACTCGCCCGCGCCATCGCCGATCCGGCGAACCCGCTCACGGCGAGGGTGATGGTGAATCGCGTCTGGGCGCACCATTTCGGCACGGGCTTGGTGGACACCCCGAGCGATTTCGGCACGCGCACCGACCCGCCCACTCATCCGGAGCTGCTCGACTGGCTCGCCTCGCGCTTCGTCGAGGAGGGCTGGAGCCTGAAGAAGCTGCATCGGCTCCTCCTCACCTCCGCGACTTGGCGGCAGAGCTCGTCCGGTCCCGCCGAACCTGCGGCGAGGGACTTGGCCGTGGCCTCCGACCCCGGCAACCGGCTCCTCTGGCGCATGAATCCGCACCGCCTTGGATACGAGGAGTTCCGCGACGCCATGACCGCCGCCTCGGGCGATCTCGACCTGACCCTTGGCGGCCCCGCCGTCGAGGCGCACACGCCTCCCTATTCGAAGCGCCGCGCCCTCTACGGACGGGTGGACCGGCAGTTCGTCCCCGGCACGCTGCGCGTCTTCGACTTCGCCAATCCCGACCTGCACATCCCGAAGCGCAACGAGACCACGGTGCCGCAGCAGGCCCTCTTCTTCTTCAACCACCCCTTCGTCCTCGACCGCGCCCGCGCCGTGGCGAAGGCGACGACCGATGCGCCCTCTCCGCCCGAGCGCGTCCGGGCACTCTTCCGCCGCGTCCTCCAGCGCGATCCCTCCGGGATTGAAATCGCGGAGTCGCTCGCTTTGGTCGATGCCGCCGCCGACCTTTCCCTGCCCTTGCCCCCGCCCACCGCAGCCGATTGGACCTACGGCCACGGCGCCTTCGACGAGGCCGCCCAACGCGTCACCGGGTTCACCCCGCTGCCCCACTTCACCGGGACGGCTTGGCAGGGCGGTCCCAAGTGGCCCGACGCCAAGCTCGGCTGGGTGCAGCTCACCGCGACCGGGGGGCATCCCGGCAACGACCGCGCCCACGCCGCCGTGCGCCGCTGGACCGCGCCGCGTGGCATGAGTGTGTCGATCCGCACGAAGCTCGTCCACGAACCCAAGCCCGGCGACGGCATCCGTGGTTTCGTGGTGAGTTCGAGGGTGGGTTTGCTAGGGTCCGCGAAGCTCCACTCGGACGCGGCGGAATTGAACGTGCCAACCCTCGCGGTCGAGGCCGGGGAGACGATCGATTTCCTCGTCGACATCGGCGACGGGCTCAACAGCGACCAGTTCCTCTGGAGCATCGCCCTCGGCGAAGCGTCCCCGGTCGACGATGGCGAGACGCCCCCGCTCGCTTGGGACGCGAAGCGCGATTTCCCCCTCGACACCGCGACGCCGCTGACCGCGTGGGAGCAGCTCGCGCAGGCGGTGCTGTGCTCGAACGAGTTTCTCTTCGTCGATTGACCCAAGCGGGCATTCAACCTGAAACGCCAAACCCTCCCCAATGCTCTCCCGCCGCTCCCTCCTCCAACGATCCTCCCTCGGGCTCGGCTCCCTCGCTTTGAGCGGTCTGCTCGGCGACGACGGGCTCCTCGCCTCGGAAAATCCCCTCGCGGCGCGGGGGAGCCATTTCCCCGGCAAGGCGAAGCGCGTCGTCCATTTCTTCCTCAACGGCGGTCCCTCGCACATCGACACCTTCGATCCCAAGCCCGCCCTTCTCAAACACGACGGCAAACCCCTCGCCAACACCCTCACGACCGAGCGGAAGACCGGGGCGGCTTTCGCGTCGCCGTTCCAGTTCCAGCGCTACGGCGAATCGGGCATCGAGGTCAGCGAACTTTTCGCGAAGACCGCGCGGCACATCGACGACATCGCCGTGATCCGCTCCATGCAGGCCCAAGTGCCGAACCACGAGCCCTCGCTGATGCTGATGAACTGCGGCGACTCGGTCCAGGCCCGCCCCAGCTTCGGCGCGTGGACGCTCTACGGGCTCGGCACGGAGAACGAGAACCTGCCGGGCTTCATCGCGATGTGCCCGGGTGGCATGCCGATCAAAGACCACGAGAACTGGCAGTCCGCCTTCCTCCCCGGCGCCTACCAAGGTACCTACATCGACTCGAAGCACGAGGCCCTCGGGAAGCTCATCGAGAACATCGACCATCCCCATATCGCCGCCACCGACCAGCGCCGCCAGCTCGACCTCCTCGCCCGGTGGAACGCCCGCCATCGTGAATCGCGCCTCGACGAGCGGCTCGACGCGCGCATCCACAGCTACGAGCTGGCCTTTCGTATGCAGGCCGAGGCGAGCGACGCCTTCGACCTCTCCAAGGAGCCCGCCGCCATCCGCGAACTCTACGGCGACACCGTCCACGGTCGCCAGACCCTCATCGCCCGCCGCCTCCTCGAGCGCGGCGTCCGCTACGTGCAGCTCTGGCACGGGGCCGGGCAGCCTTGGGACAACCACAACGACATTGAAAAAAACCACCGCCAACTCGCCGGCGAGATCGACGGCCCCATCGCCGCCCTGCTCACCGACTTGAAGCAGCGGGGCCTCTTCGAGGACACCCTCGTGCTCTGGGGCGGGGAGTTCGGGCGCACCCCGACCGTCGAACTGAGCGGCGCGGGCAAGCCCCAGATGGGCCGGGACCACAACCACTACGGTTTCAGCGTGTGGCTCGCGGGCGGCGGCGTCCGGGGAGGCACCGTGCATGGCTCGACCGACGAATTCGGCTTCAAGGCGGAGAAGGACCCGGTGAGCGTCCACGACTTGCACGCGACCATGCTGCACCTGCTGGGCTTGGACCACGAGCGCCTCACCTACCGCTACGCGGGCCGGGATTTCCGGCTCACCGACGTGCACGGCGACGTGATCCGCGAGATTCTCGCGTGAAGGCGCGGGGCGGTCGCGGCCAGCCGCCCTCCCCCGGTCGATAGACAGGGTCCGGTCACGGACCCGACCCTGTTCAATACGCGAAGACCTCGTCGTCGCGGAAGAAGCGCTTCACCTCGATCTCGCCGTTCTCGGGGGAGTCGGAGGCGTGGCAGACGTTGACCATCATGTCCTCGCCGAAATCGCCTCGGATCGTGCCGGGTTCGGCCTCCTTCGAGTTGGTGGGGCCGAGCATGGCGCGGACCTTCGCGACGGCGTCCTCCCCTTCGAGGACGAGGGCGACGACGGGGGCGGACTGCATGAAGGCGACGATGCTGGGGAAGAAGGGCTTGTCGGCAACGTGGCTGTAGTGGTCGGCGAGGAGTTCGTCGGAGAGGCGGATCATCTTCGCGCCACGCACGCGGAAGCCGGCTTTCTCGAAGCGGTCGATCACTTCGCCGCAATGCGACTTCTGCACGCAGTCGGGTTTGAGGAGGATGAGGGAGCGTTCGGTCGACATGGCTTCTTCTTGTAAAGGGGGGGGGGTGTTTCGGTGGAGCCGCTACCTGTATGCGGATCAGGCCCGAAGGAAAGGAAAAATGTGCGGATCAGAGACCACGTTTGTAGGTCTCGCAGCGGTTCATCCATCCCGCGAGCCAGCGCGATTCGCCGCGGTCCGGAGGCGAGTTCTCGACGCGCCGGCGCAGGACGCGTTTCGCCGCCTCGCTGAATTCGGCGGGACCCGCCCCCGCACCGGAGACGGGGCGCATCTCCAGGATCACGTCGCGCAGACCCCAGCCATGGCCGCGATATTTCTCCTCGGGCTTGATGCCTTCGCCCTTGAAGTTCACGTAGTCGATGAGGGCGTAGAGGCCGCTGCGGCTGGAGGCCATGAGGTGGAAGTTCGCGCGGAGCCGCTCCTTGTCCGCCCCCGCCGGGGTGGCGGCCTGCATTTGCGGCAGGGACTGCTCCAGCCGCCGCACAATGAAGCCGGTCTGGACCGACACGGTGTTGGCGAGGAACTGGCGCAGCTCCTTCATCCGGGGGGATTGCTGCTCTTTGAGGAACTCGGCGCGGCTGTTCCAAGGGCAGCCCCTCGCTTCCGCCAGCCAGCCCGGCATCGCCGTGCCACGCTCCTTCATGTAGGCGAGCAGGGACGGGAAGCTCTCTTGGAAGGGGCCGGGCCGTCCCGGCACATACCAGATGAAGTGCCCGATCCCGAGCGAGGGGAAGTCCTCCCCGGCGTTCCACGAGGTCAGGCCCTCGACGGTGCCCGCGCACTCGTTCTGCCAGATTTTCCGCCCGATGGCGGCGGCGTCGGGTTCGCTGAGGCGGATGCCGGAGGCGATGGGCGCGGGGGAGGCCGAGGAGGCGGTAAACGAGTCGTCGGAGGCGCAGCCCTGCATCGCGAGGACGAGGAAAGCGAGGAGGAAGAGGGAACGGAGACGCATTCTAGAAAGGTCGTTAAGGAATATAAAAAATCAAATCGACTCTAAAAATCGTTTGATAATTTTCATAAAATATTCTATTTTTTATAATAAATTGGCTCTGAAACACGAACTCCACTGAACTTCTTTTATGGAATCCGACTACGATCTGACCCTGAGTCAGGGGGAGGGGGAAGCGTCCGGCGGCACGAAAGACCGTTTTCTCGACTCCCTTGGTATGGGCGAGCGGGGGTTTTTCGACGAAGCCGGAGAGGATCGCGACCCGACCGCGGACGAAGGGCTGGTGCTGTCGTCGCAGGCCGAGGATTTCGAATTTCCGGTCGATGCCCCGGAGCCTGCGCGGGGCTTCTCCTTGAACCTCCCCGAGTCCTTCAGCCCTCCTGAGATGGACGGGCCGGACGACGGAGGGATGCCGGAGCACGACGTGAAGGCGGAAGCGGCGGAGGACGATCTGCTGCATCTGCAATGCCCCGAATGCGAAGGGGCCTTGGTCTTGCAACGCCGTCATCTCGGGATCGAGGGGGCCTGCGTTTGGTGCCACACCGCCATCGTCGCGGCGGCATCGGGCCGGGACGGGAAAGCCCGCGTCTTCCCCATCCTCGGGGTGAAGGTCGCCGCTCCCCAGGTCGCGGAAACCCCGCCGCCTGCGGAGGCGGAGATGGCGGAAGCTCCGGAGATGCCGGAAATGCCTGAGACGCTGATGATCGCACAGGAGGAAGAGGAGCCGCCCTTGGCCTTCTCCGGTTTCCAAATGGAGACCGTCGAGGAAACCAGCGAGGCGGCGGAGTTCCCCTCGACGGGTTTTGCCCCTCCGGCAGCAACCGAACCGCTCGATCTCGAAGTTCTATATGGAACCGGGGGGTTCGTCCCGCCCCAAGAGGAGTTCCCGGCCCCGGCGACGGGTTTTGGCGAAACGCTGCTGCATCCGCAAACCGAGCCGAAGCCAGTCGAGGAGGCAACGTCGTCCTTCGGTTTCGCGGCTCCGGTTCCTTGGGGGCCTCCTGCCCGTCCCGCCGCCCCCGCGCCCGAGCCGACCCCCTCCGCCGCCGCGACTGACGACAGCGCCCCGGCTCCGCTGCCGATGGATTTCCAAGGCTTCGCCCCCCCGGCTCCGGAACCCGCCGCGCCGACATGGGAGACAGCCTTCGGAGCTGCGGAGGAGTCCTCACCGCCCGCCGCTTCCACCTTCGGAGTCTCGCCCATCGACGACTTGGCTCCGGGCTTCCACGCCCCCTTCGGCACGGGATCGGCCCCCGACTCCGACGAGCCCCTTTCCGATTTCTCCATGCAGGTTCCACCGTCCTTCTCCGCCCCCGTGGCGGGGAAGGGCTCGAGCGCGAGCTTCTCCGACCCTTTGGTCCTCCCTTGGGGGGTGTCGCCCTTGGACGAGGCCCCGGCTAGCCTGCCCCCGGCGGTCGAACCCGGTCCAGCTCCCGAGCCGACAAACGAGCCCTCTCCAGCGCTTTCCCCCTTGGCGGGCGCAGTCGAGCAGCCGATCCCTCTCTTCTCGACGGAACCCGCTCCCCTGGCCCCGCTCCTCCCGAATTTTTCCCAAGCGACCGCCGGACCGATTGCGGAAACCGTCCAGCCCTCGAGGGCGGTCGAGGAGGCCCCTGCCGCCGTCGGCGCGGACGCCCCGATCGTGGTGTCGCGACCGCTCGGGACGAAGCCCGTGCCGAAAATGCGCAAAGGGTTTCTCGTCCTCATGGTCGTGATCCTCGGCTTCGCTTGCGGCGCGGCCTTGGCCACCTACGTGCTTCCGGTGGACCGCTACATCGCCTCGGCGCGCGCCTGGCTGGAGGAGAGCCTCGCCCCGGCCATGCCTTCGCCGGAGCAGATCCCCGCCCTGACCAGCGCCCCGCACGGCCCCGTTCAGCAACCCTGACAAAGCCACCTTTCGCGCGAATTCCCCATATGACCGAGACTTCCGTCCTCCAGCCCGCTCCGCGTCCGTCCGTCGGCGTCGAGGAAGCCCTGCGCCTTGCATGCCCCCGCTGCGGCGATGGATTGAACCTGATGCGCCGACACCTCGGCATGCCCGGCCAGTGCGTCCACTGCCGGACGCCGCTCGTCGCGAGGGAGGAGGGCGGTGCCATCCGCGCCGTCGCGGACGCCTCTCCTCCTGCCGAACCCGGCCCAGCCTGGGGATTTCCCGGTCTCTCCGCCACCTCCTGCTCTCCGGCCTTCGCGGCACCCCTCCCGACCCGCGAAAGCGACAACCTTTTCACCCGACGTCCCGACGTCCCGGCTCCGGCGCCCTTGCCCGCAGCCAAGGCTGCCCCCTCGCCGTTCGACACCCCAGCCACTGCCCCCGTGCCCTCCATGTTCGCCAGTGGAGGCGAGTCCGCTTCGATCGCCACCGCTTGGGGCACCAAGGTTCCCAGCGAGACCCACGCGAGCATTTCCCCCTTCGGAACCGGTTCCGTCGGCGGAGGCTTCGCCGAAAGCCTTTTTCGCGAAAAGGTGGTCAAGGAGTCCGCTGTCACCAACGCGGGCATCGTCTTCGCCTCACCCTTCGTCCCCGCCGCCCCGGCTGCCGCACCGGAACACGACGGCCAGGTGAACGCCATCCTCGACGGCGACGGTCGCCCCATGCGGGCCATGACCAAAGAGGAGGAGGAGGCCTTCGCCCAAAACTTCTTCAAATACGAGAACGCCCGCAACAAGTCCCGGGGGGCCGCTCGCTTCTTGAAAAAGATCGTCCGCCTGCTGATCGTCATCTGCGTCCTCGGTGCGGTCGGCGCTGGCACAGCCTTCTTCATGCCCAAGGAAACCCTCGCCGCATGGAAGGGGAAAGTCGTCGACTGGCTTGAGCCGGGCATGGCCATCCTCGACTACCTGCCCGAGGGCCTCCGCCCCGACTGGCTGCCCCGGACGCAGTTCGGCATCGATGCCGGCGTCGACGAGAAGGGGCAACCGAAGAGGAAGCTGAATGCCCTCGAAGGATTCGACAAGCTCAAGGGCGATGTCGGCAACCTGCGCGACGGAGCTGAAAACGAACTGGAACGGCTGAACGACCGCTGAGCCCCGGCGCTCCGTCGTTCAACGGCCCATGTAGGCGAGCTTCGCGGTCGTGGCCTCGATCTCGCCGGTTCCGTCGAGGAGTTCCCCGATGGGGTCCCACTGGCCCGAGAGGAAGGCTTCGCGAGCCGTGTCCGGGATGACGACCGGGATGGAGCGCCCGCCGAAGCGCACCTCGCACGCGGTCACGTCGATGGCGATTTCGAGGGAGGGGTCGGCCTCCACCGCCGCGCCGAGCGTCTCCAAGTCCGCCGCCGAAGCCATCGCGCAGGGGATGCCGAGAGTGGCGCAGTTCCCGAAGAAGATCTCCGCGAAGCTCTGCGCGATGACGGCGCGGAAGCCCGCCTTGCTGATCGCCTGCGGGGCGTGCTCCCGCGAACTGCCGCAGCCGAAGTTGATCCCCGAGACGAGGATGCTCGCCCCGGCGAAGCGCGGGTCGTTCAGGGGATGGGCCTTCGGCGTGCCGTCGGGCTCGTGGCGGGCGTCGTAGAAGAGGAATTCGCCGAGTCCGTCGAAGGTCACGCACTTCATGAAGCGCGCCGGGATGATGCGGTCGGTGTCGATGTCCGAACCGGGGACATAGACGCTGCGGCCGGTGACGAGGGTGATTTTCTCCAAAGGCATGTCGGGAAAAAAGGGGGGGGGAAAGGGATGCTCCCGATCCATCGCCTCCGCGAGGGGGGAACTCAAGCGGAAATGGGGAGCGGGCGCGTCGGGGTCGATTCGTCTATTCCTCCGCCTTTTTCTCCTCCGCCTTCGCGGCGGCGGCCCACCGGATGCCTTCGAGGATGTGGCGGCGGACGAAAGGAGTGCTCAGCGAACGCAGGTCGTGGCCGAACTCGGTGTAGAAGAAGCGTCCGCCCGTCGCGGGTTCGTTCGTCCACGCGATGGGATGGTCCGCCCCCATCGGTTTGCCGCCGCGGGTTTTGAAAAAGTCGCGCACCGGCTCGTAGGTCGTCTCGTCCACGCGCAGCAGCACGGTGAAACCCGGCAGTCCGGTGACGCTGCGGTCGTGGTTGGTCCAGTCCGCCTCGATCCAGAACTCCTCCGGCTGGCCCTTCACCGTGGGGTGCTCGCGCACGGCGGGATCGACCAGCACCTTCGCCTTGAGGAAGTCCGAATCGCTGTTGAAATCGCAGCCGCCGAGTTGGTTCAGCCACGCCCAGCCCGTCTGCCGCACCAGCGCGGCGTGCAGTCCGACGATGCCCTTCCGCCCTCCGGTGAACCAAGCTTCGACGGACTGGCGCTGCTCCTCGGGGATGACCTTGTCGAGCTCGTTGGCGTTGTTGAGCAGGAGCACGTCGTATTTGGCGAGCACCTGCGGCATCAGGTCTTTGGGATGCTCGGTGATGTCCACCTCGAAGCCGTGCTCGTGCCCGAGCAGAACCAGCCAGCGGTTGATGCCGGGGATGTCGGGATGGCGGTAGAAGGCCGTGTCGGAATAGACGAGCACCTTGAGGCCATCGCCGGTCGCGGCGGGGCGCGCGGGCTCGTGCGCATGGGCGGCGGCGCACAGGGCCGCGAGGAGGAGGGCGGGGAGCGTTCTCATGGATCGGTCGGGGTCGGGGTTCGCCTCTTTCCCTATCACAGATCCCTCTTAGATACCAAATCCGAAAAAATTCACTCGCGGCCCATCCCGTCCGCCCGGATGAACCCGCGCACCGCCTCGTCCTCCGATTCGTCGAGCCCGGCGGGCGACCCGGCGTAGTGGACGACGCCGTGTTTCAGGAAGATGACTTGGTCGGCGGCGTGGCGCATTGCGCCGAGGTTGTGCGTGACCATCACCGTGGAGAGGCGCAGCTCCTCCTGGAGGCGGCGGAGGAGCCGGGTGATGCTCTCCGAAAGGATGGGGTCGAGCCCGGCGGTGGGTTCGTCGCAGAGGAGGGCCTCCGGACGCGGGGCGAGGGCGCGGGCGAGGGAGACGCGCTTGCGCATCCCGCCGGAGAGCGCGCCGGGCATTTTGAACTGCTGCCCCGAGAGGCCGACGAGGGAGAGCACCTCTTCGACGCGCGCCGCCAGCACCGCCTCGTCCCTTTCCCCCGCCTCGTGCAGGGGGAAGGCGATGTTCTCCCCGACGTTCATCGAGTCGAAAAGGGCCCCGTCCTGGAACAGCACCCCGATGCGGCGGCGGATCGGCCGCAGCTCGCGCTCGGGGAGCGGGCCGAGATCGACGCCAGAGACTTTCACCGAGCCGGAGGCTGGCTTGAGGAGGCCGTTGAGATGCTTGAGGAGGACGCTTTTCCCCGCCCCGCTCCCCCCGAGGATGACCGTCGTCCCACCCCGGGGTACCGCGAAGGAGACCCCGCGCAGCACTTCCTGCCCGGCGAAGGCCTGCCGCAGGTCCGCGATTTCGAAATAAGGCGGGTTGTCCATCGGTGGGTTTCAGAGGTTGATCGAGCTAGTGGGGAGCCAGCGCTCGAGGAGGAGGGAGAGGAAGAAATTCACCACGAGGACGGCGAGGGACGAGTCCACCACCGCCCTCGTCGTCGCCCGGCCCACCCCGACCGCACCTTCGGCAGCGGTCAGGCCGCGATGGCAGGAGATGAGCACGATGAGCAGGCCGAAGACCGTGCCCTTGGCCAAGCCGGCGAGCACGTCGCCGACGCCCGTGTGCGCGACCAATTGGGCGGTGTACCAAGGCTCCGGCACGCCGAAGACCCTCACCGTGAGAAATTCCGCCGCCGCCATGCCGAACCAGATCGCCTCGCCCGTGAGCACGGGCATGGAGACGAGGATCGCGACCATGCGGGGCACGACGAGATAGCCGACCGGGTCCGTCCCCATGGCGCGGAGCGCGTCGATCTGCTCGGTGACCTTCATCGTCCCGATCTCGGCGGCCATGGCCGCGCCCATGCGGCCTGCGACCATCAGGGCCGCGAGGACCGGGCCCAGCTCCCGGCACATCGCGATGGAGACTACCGGCCCGGTGGCCGAGCCGAGCCCCAGCTCGTGGAATTTGAAATAGGCCTGCGCCGCGAAGACCGCCCCGGTGAAGGCCCCCGTCACGATCACCACAAGCTGCGAGCCGATCCCGATCGCCACGATCTGGGAGAGGGTCGGGCGCAGCCGCAGCCCCGCCGAGCCCAGCGAGACGGCGGTCTCCCCCGCGAGCAGCCCCAGCTGCCCGAGGTGGGCGACCATCCTGCGGAGCGCGTCCTTCATCCCCCCGAGCAAACACGGATTTTCCCGAAGGGGCAAGGCCCTTCGGGGAAATCCGAAGCTCGAAATCTGGAAATTCCTTCGGGTCGGGCCTCTAGCGCCAATCAGCAGCCTCCCCCTTTTCCCGTTTCCGCCTCGTCGCAAACGGTGCCACGAAGCATGGCGCGATTCAAGAAATTGCCGGAACGAGCGGAGTCTGCTCCGAAAAACTCCCCATTGCCCCGCCCCGCCAGTTGAGGGAAGTTACCGCCTCCCCCACCCCATGAATCGCCTCGTCGCCGGCGCCGCCGCACTGAACCAGACCCCGCTCGACTGGTCGGGCAACCTGCGCCGCACCATCGCCGCCGTGGCCGAGGCGCGGGAGTTGGGGGTCGGCTGGCTCTGCCTGCCCGAACTGGCCCTGACCGGCTACGGTTGCGAGGACATGTTCCTCGCTCCCGAGGTCGGCGAACGCGCCCTCGCCTCGCTCGCAAAGCTGGCCCCGCAGTGCGGCGGCCTCGTCGTGGCTGCGGGTCTGCCGCTCTGGTTCGAAGGCTCGGTCCACAATGCCGTCGCGGTGATCGTCGATGGCCTCGTCGAGGGTTTCGTGGCGAAACAGAACCTCGCCGGCGACGGGCTGCACTACGAGCCCCGCTGGTTCAAGCCTTGGCCCGAGGGCCGGGTCGAGCGCATCGTGTTCGACGGGCGCGAGGTGCCGCTCGGCGACCTCGTCTTCGACCTCGGCGGAGTGAGGCTCGGCTTCGAGATCTGCGAGGACGCCTGGGTCGCCGACCGGCCCGGCACCCGCCTCGCCCGGCGCGGGGTCGATCTGATTTTCAACCCCAGCGCGAGCCACTTCGCCTTCGGCAAGCAGCGGGTGCGCGAGCGCTTCGTGCTGGAGGGCTCGCGGGCCTTCGCCTGCGGCTACGTCTACGCGAACCTCCTCGGCAACGAGGCGGGCCGCATCATCTACGACGGCGGAACGGTGATCGCCTGCGGCGGCGAATACATCGCCGAGGGACGGCGTTTCTCCTTCCGCGACCATCTCGTCACCGCCGCGACGATCGACCTGAGCCGCACCCGCCTCCACCGCGCCCGGCAGGTGAGCCACCGCCCCCTCGTCGGCGAGCCGGACGAACTGACGGTGCGCCGCGACTTCCTCCCCGAATGGCGCGGCCCCTACACCACTCCCGCGAGCGAGGCGAGCGAAGCGCCCGACCGCAAGGAAGAGGAGTTCGCCCGCGCCATGGCCCTCGGCCTCTTCGACTACCTGCGCAAGAGCTATTCGGGCGGCTTCGTCGTCTCCCTCAGCGGCGGGGCCGACTCGGCCGCGGTCGCCGTGCTGGTCAAGGTCATGGCCGACCTCGCCCTCGCCGAACTGGGTGAGGAGGGCTTCCGCGAAAAGCAGGGCCATCTCCGCCTCGATGGCCGTCCCCTGATGGGGCAGCTCCTTTCCTGCGTCTACCAAGCGACGCGGAACAGCTCCGAGACGACCCGCCACGCCGCCGAGGCCGTGGCCCGCGCCATCGGGGCGGACTACCAGAAATGGGACGTCGACGCCCTCGTCGAAGGCTACCGGAAGATGGTCGAGAAAGGGATCGGGCGGAAGCTGTCGTGGGAGACCGACGACATTCCCTTGCAGAACATCCAGGCCCGCGTCCGCGCCCCCGGCGTGTGGATGCTGACGAACCTTCGCAACGCCCTCCTCCTCTCGACGAGCAACCGCTCCGAGGCGGCGGTGGGCTACGCCACGATGGACGGCGACACTTCGGGCGGGCTCAGCCCCATCGCCGGGATCGACAAGGCCTTCCTCCGCCAATGGCTGCGCTGGATGGAGACTGAGGGCTTGCCCCCGGCGGCGGCTCCGATCCCCGAGCTGCGCTTCATCAACGCGCAGGCCCCCACCGCCGAGCTGCGCCCGAGCGAGCAGGGCCAGACCGACGAGTCGGACCTGATGCCCTATCCCATCCTCGACGCGATCGAGAAGCACGCCATCCGCGACAAGAAGCTGCCTCTCGAAGTCTGGCAGCTCATGTGCGAGACCCACCCCGGGCACAACCGCGAAGCGTTGCGTGCTTGGGTGGTCAAATTCTTCCGCCTCTGGAGCCGCAACCAGTGGAAGCGCGAGCGCTACGCCCCCTGCTTCCACGTCGACGACAAGAACCTCGACCCCAAGACTTGGTGCCGCTTCCCCATTCTCAGCAGCGGCTTCCACGACGAGCTGGCAGAGTTGGAACGGGCTTGAGGCGGAGGAGGATCGATGATAGTTCCGTTTCGCCAGATTTGGCGGTCGGCCAATGCGACGGGTGATCAGGCCGGAGAAGTGATCGCTATCAGCGCGCAAACACCCCCTTGTCGGGAGGCCCGCCTTTGGGAGGTCTGTAGATCCCGTCGTCCGTCCGCATGGCCACCGCCGAGACCTTGCCGGTCGGATCGAAGGCGATGTAGAGCACCCAGTCCCCCGCACCGAGTTCAGGCGGCATGGCGATCTCCCGGGAGCCGGGGAGCCAGCCATTTCGTATCCGATGCCGCTCATGGAGATTGCGAGCGACTTTTTCCTCCACCTCGGCTTCGGAGTCGCCGATCTGGATTTCTCCATGCATCTCGGCCAGAGCCAGCTTCGCCGGGCGGTTCAGGCGGGCCGCTTTGAAAAAGAGCGCGTCTCCGAGATGTCCGGTCAGAGCGAGGACAAGCACCAGCACCACGGTTTCGAGGATGCGTTTGGAGAAGCGCCTCATCTGCCTGCATTTCAACATACCACGAGGCCGAAACAAGACGCAAAACAACAGGGGCGCCCGGCGATCCCCTGCTTATCCCGGAGCTTCCGTGCGTGTTACGATTCAGAGATTCTCGAAGAAATCGAGACCTCGCAACAAGGAGGGGGACTTTCCAAGTCCCGTTTTGTTGAAAGTGGATTTGGAAAGTCCACCCTCCGAAACTCCCTTCCCGGCCTACTGCTTCCAGTTGCCGATGAAGCCAGCCTCGGCCCCTTCCACGTCCGGGTCGTTCCCCGCGATGGACCAGAGGTCGTAGGTGGGGTTGCGGGTCTTGCGATCCTTCGGCGGGATGTTCGGCGGCTGGGCGACGTAGCGTACGGGATCGCCGAAGGGATCGACGACCATGTAGTCGCCGCCGAGGTTGGTGGAGCGGGCGTCGTCCACGTCGCGGTTCGAGGAGTAGTCGAGCTTGGGCACGTAGACCTTCTCGTTTTTCTCGAAATCGACTTTGCCGTCGGTGTCATAGTCGCCGGAGAGGTGCTTGTAGAGCACTTTCGCGCCCTCGATGCCGTCCTGATCCATGCCATCGCCTCCGCCCGAGGGTTCGTTGAGCGGGTAGCTCCCGTGGTCGATCTGGTAGCTGGAGAGCCCGCGCTCAAGCTCGGCGATGAAGGCCTCGACTTGGTTGCGCTTGATCTTCGTCCGGATGCCGGGGAGGGCGGCGATGAGGAAGCCCGAGAGGACCACCATGATCCCCACCACGACCATGAGTTCGACCATGCTGAAGCCGCGGGGGCAGGGGAGGGAGGATGTCTTCATGCGGGAAGTGTATCAGGAAAGGGAGGTCGGAGTCAACGCAATGTGAGCCGGGCGGTTCGGATTTCTCCTCCCCGCCCGTAACGCCGACCCGAGGGTCAGCTCTGTTCGTTCATTCCTTGGATGATGGAGATCATCGGCAGGAAGAGCGCGACGACGATGGTCCCGACGATGAGCGCGAGGAAGACGATCATGATGGGCTCGATCATCGAGGTCATGGCGTCCACGGCGTTGTCGACCTCGTCGTCGTAGACGTCGGCGATCTTCAGGAGCATGTCGGGGAGCTGGCCGGTCTCCTCGCCCACGTCGACCATGGAGATGACCATGGGCGGGAAGATCTTGCTCGCCTCCATGGGGGCGACGACGGACTCACCCTCGCGGACCGCCTCGTGGATCCGGTCGACGGCGTTGGAGACGACGACGTTCCCGGCGGTGTCGCGGGTGATGTTGAGGGCTTGGAGGATGGGCACGCCGCTGGTGACGAGGGTGCCGAGGGTGCGGGTGAAGCGCGCGATGGCGCTTTTGAGCTGCACCGGTCCGAAGACGGGCAGCTTCAGCTTGAGCCGGTCGATGGCGACGCGACCGTTCTTGGTCATGCTGAAGACCTTCCAGCCAGCGTAGAGGATGGCGCCGCCGATGAGGATGATGAGCCACTTGTCCTGGATCCAGCGGCTGATGTTGATGACGAACTGGGTGATGCCGGGGAGCGCCTTGCCGCTGAGCATTTCGGCGAAGATCTTCTCGAAGCGCGGCACGATCACCGCCATGAGGAAGATGAGGATGGCGACGGCGATGACGATGACGATGACGGGGTAGACCATCGCCGCGACGATGCGGTTCTTCAGCTTCTGCGCCTTCTCCTGGTATTCGGCGAGACGGACGAGGACGAGCTCAAGGACACCGCCGAGCTCGCCGGCCTTGACCATGTTCACGTAGAGCTTGTCGAAGACCTTGGGGTGCTGGCCGAGGCTCTCGGAGAAGGTCGAGCCGCCCGCGACGGAGTCGGCGAGGTGGTTGATGGTCCCGGCCATGACGCGGTTCTTCTCCTGCTTCCCGAGGACGGAGAGGCCGCGCAGCAGCGGCAGGCCCGCGTCGACGAGGGTGGCGAGCTGGCGGGTGAAGATCATCAGGACCTTGCCTTTGACCCGGCCGCCCACGCCCGTCTTCTTGTTCGCCGCTTGGGATTTCTTGGCGCGTTTTTTCGCGGCGCTGGAGACGCCGCCCTTGCCGGCGGGGACGACTTGGGTGGGGTAGAGGCCGCTCTTGCGGAGCTGGCTGATCGCGTCCGCCTCGTCGTTCGCCTTGATGGAGCCCGAGGTTTCCGTGCCCTTCGCGTCCAAGGCGATGTATTCGAAGTTTGCCATATCGGTGGATTCTGTCTTTGGGTGTTGAGATTAGCGTTTCGGCGGCGCGGCTGTCGATGGAAAAATTCGGGAGTTTCGGTCAGGTGTACTTGAGCACCTCTTCGATCGTGGTGATGCCGGAGAAGATGTTGCGGATGCCGTCCTCGCGCAGGGTGCGCATGCCGAGCTCCTGGGCCTTCTGCTTCAGCACGACGGTGGCGGCGCGCTGGGCGATGAGGTCGCGGATGGGGTTCGACATGTCGAGCAGCTCGAAGAGACCTTGGCGGCCGCGGTATCCGGTGTCGTTGCAGGCGTCGCAGCCTTGGCCGGTGTAGAACTCGTTGCCCCCGATGTCGGCGGCGGCGATGCCGAGTTGGGCGAGCACGGCCTGGGAGGGCTTGTAGGAGACGCGGCAGTCGGGGCAGATGCGGCGCAGGAGGCGCTGGCCGAGGACGCCTTCGAGGGTCGCGGCGACGAGGAAGGGCTCGCAGCCCATGTCGATGAGACGGGTCACGGCACCGGGGGCGTCGTTGGTGTGCAGGGTCGAGAGCACCAAGTGCCCCGTCAGCGAGGCTTGGATCGCGATCTGCGCGGTCTCGAGGTCGCGCATCTCGCCGACGAGGATGCGGTCGGGGTCCTGCCGCAGGAAGGCGCGCAGGACGCGCCCGAAGTTGAGGCCGATGGACTCGTTGATAGGCACCTGCATGATGCCGTCGATGTCGTATTCGACGGGGTCCTCGGCGGTGAGGAGTTTCGCATCCTCGGTGTTGATGCGGCGGAGGCAGGCGTAGAGGGTCGTGGTCTTGCCCGCCCCGGTGGGTCCGGTGCAGATGAAGATGCCGTTCGGCTTCTCGATGGTGTCGGTGATGTATTCGAACATCTCCTTCGGCAGGTTGAGCATCTCGAGGTTGAGATTCACGTTGGACCGGTCGAGGACGCGGAGCACGACGCTCTCGCCGAAGATGGTGGGCAGGGTGGAGACCCGCATGTCGATGCCCTGGCCGTTGATCTCCTTGGTGATGCGACCGTCCTGGGGCAGGCGGGTCTCGGCGATGTTCAGGGAGGACATCACCTTGATCCGTGAAATGATGGCTTGCTTGAGGTGCTGCGGGGGCGGGGCCATCTCGTAGAGGGCGCCGTCGACGCGGTAGCGGATCTTGAAGTCGTCCTCGAAGGGCTCGAAGTGGACGTCGGAGGCCTTCTCCTTGATCGCTTGGTAGAGGACGAGGTCGACGTAGCGGATGATGGGGGCGGAGTTCGACTCCTCCTCGGCGTCGTCGCTGGACATCGCCGCGATCTCCTTGCGCAGGTCGGCGAGGGCGTTGCTCTCGCCCGCCGCGGCCCCGTCGTTGTCGGCGCTTGCTCCACCGCCGTAGTAGAATTTCTCGATGAGCTCCGAGATCTGCTCGGGCGGGGCGACCGCAGGGACGATGGCGGTGTTCAGGGAGAAGCCCAGCTCTTCGAGGTTTTGCGGGTCGAGGGGGTTGGCGATGGCGACTTGGAGGCCCTGGTCGAGGAACTGGATGGGGAAGCACTGGTAGAGCTTCGCCGTGCCCGCCGGGACGGCCCGCAGCACTTGGGGCGCGGGCTCGAAGTCGCTGAGGTCGTAGTAGTCGCCGCCGATGTCCTGGGCGACGAGGTGGAAGAGCTGCTCGCGCTGGAGCAGGCCGAACTCCTCGACCGCGTAGGTGATGTCGTGCTCGCTGCCGTAGGCGGCGGCGATGTAGTCTTCGCGCTGGGATTCGTCGATCAGGCCGCGGGAGACGAGGAGGTCGATTACGCTTTCAACCGTCATGGAAACAAAAAGGAAGGGGGAGGGAGGGTGGGGTGGCGGGCGGTGTCGTCAGTGAGCTGGTTCAATCGCTGTCGGCCATGGTCACGCGGATGACTTCCGAGGCGGTCGTCTTGCCCGCGAGCACTTTGCGGACGCCGTCCTCGCGCAGGGTACGCATGCCGAGCTCGCGCGCGCGCTTGCGCAGACCGCTGGTGGACTCGTCGCCGTTGATGAGGAGGCGCACCTCCTCGGAGATGTTGAAGATCTCGAAGCAGCCGATGCGTCCCTTGTAGCCCGTCATGCGGCAAGTGCGGCAGCCGGTACCCTTCATGATCTCCGCCTTGGCGATCTGCTCCTCGGTGAGGCGTAGGGAGCGGATCTCCTTGAGCGTCATCTCGGCGGGCTGGGCGCAGTCCTTGCAGATGCCCCGGACGAGGCGCTGGGCCATCACGGAGCGCACCGCCGAAGCGATGAGGAATTTCTTCACGCCGATGTCGGCGAGACGGGCGACGGCGGCGGGCGCGTCGTTCGTGTGCAGGGTGGAGAAGACGAGGTGGCCCGTGAGCGAAGCGTTGATCGCGATCGACGCCGTCTCGAGGTCTCGGATCTCCCCAATCATGATGATGTTCGGCGCCTGCCGGAGGATGGCGCGCAGGGCCGCCGCGAAGGTCATGCCGATGGACTCCTTCACCTGCACCTGGTTGATGCCGGAAAGGAGGTATTCCACCGGGTCCTCGACTGTGATGATCTTGCGGTCGGGCTTGTTGATCGAGTTGAGGCAGGCGTAGAGGGTCGTCGTCTTGCCCGATCCGGTCGGGCCGGTCACAAGGAGGATGCCGTCGGGCAGGCGGAGCAGCTCCTCGAAGGTCGCCTGGTCGTCGCTGAAGAAGCCGAGCTGGGGCAGGCCGATGGAGAGGGAGCTCTTGTCGAGGATCCGCATCACGACGCTCTCCCCGCAGCTGGTCGGCACGGTGGAGACGCGCAGGTCGAGGTCGCCGCCGCCGAACTTCGCCTGGATACGTCCGTCCTGGGGCAGGCGCTTTTCCGAGATCGCCATGGTCCCGGTCATGATCTTGATCCGGCTGACGATGGAGGGGAGGAGGCTCAGCGGGTGGCTCTGCACCTTGTGGAGGGCGCCGTCGATGCGGTAGCGCACCCGCATCTCCTTCTCGGTCGGCTCGATGTGGATGTCCGAGGCGCGGTTCTGGTAGGCCTCCTGCAGGATCTGGTAGACCATCTTGATGACCGGCGCGTCGCCCCCCTCGGCGGCCGACGTCTCCGTCACCGCGATGGCGTTGGCGTCGAGCTTGGCGATCTGGGCGGAGTCGAGCTGCGAGGCGTAGAAGTCGAGCTGGCGCTGCTTGATCGCGCTGTCGGAGGCGACGACGAACTCGGGTTCGACGGTGAGGACGTGGCGCAGCGAGTCGATGGCGTCGAAGTCGAGAGGGTCGGTCACCGCGATGACGAGGGTGCCCGCCCCCTCGATGATGGGCACGGCGCGGAAGCGCACGGCGGAGTTCGCCGGGACGTGCGCGGCGACGGAGGGATCCACGTCGAGCCGCTTCAGATCGACGTAGTCCATCCCCGCGTTCTCCGCGAGGGTCTGGGCGATGGCCTCGTCGGTGAGGAGGTTCAGCGAGAGCAGCGCGTCGATCGTCGATTCCTGCGACTTCTTCTTGTGGCGGACGTCTTCGAGCGCCGCCGGTGTCACGAGCTGGGCTTCCTGCAACAGCTCCAGGAGGTAGGGTTCGTTGGAGTACAAAACGCGAAGGGGAGGTTGACGGTGGCCGGTTTGTCAGGGTTGGCCCGGCCTCCAGGAGGAAGCCGGGTGCGCCATGCGTTAGCCGGGATGGGAAGGCTAGTGGAATCCGCGCGGAACTGGAAGCAAAAAAAGCGCGGTCGCCTCAAATTTCCTTTTCCCCGTCACTTGAGATGCGGAAGGAGTAGCGCTCCGCCTCCGCGTCGACCGCCGGAGGCAGACGGACGTTCTCGAAGAAATCGTAGCCTTCCTTGAGGTTCGCCCACTCCTGCGTCCAGCGCGAGCCGGCGGCGGCGACCCGGTCCATCCGCTTGTCGGTGAGGCGGAAGGGGAAGAGGTGGACGGGGACCGCGCCCTGCCCGGCGCGGAGGGCGGCGTCGGCGAGGGCGTAGACCTCCTCCATCGCCGCCGGCGACAAGGCGTAGGCTCCGGCGGCGGTCTCCCCGGCGTGGATCATCATTTCGCTGCCGCTGCGCCCGAGATGGCGGTCGAGTTCGTTCGGATAGCCGAGGTCGAAGCCGAGGTGGTGTTTCGTGCCGGGCCGCAGCGCGGAGGCGGGGACGGAGTAGAAGCCCTCGGGCGCCTGCCCGTCGCCTTCACGCAGTTTCGGGCCGGGCCGACCCGCCGACGCGGCGAGGCGGAGGATTTTAAAGAGGGTGTAGTGCGGTTCCGAAGAGGGTCGCATCCAGATTTCGAGTTCGCCCTCCTCCTTGAAGAGGCGCAGGACGAGGGGGTCGCCGCATTTCAAGCTCCGTTTCGCCAACTCCGGAGCGAGGCGGCGCGAGGCCTCCTCGACGATGGCGCGGGAGCGCGGCGTCGAGGGCGGGCCGGGGCGGGAAGGCGCACCCGGCAGATCCCCCTTTTCGCCGAAGAAACCGGCGAGCATCTTTCGAGTCTGCTTGGCGAGGGGGTAGGGCTGACGCTCCTCGGTCTGCTCCACGGTTTCCTCGACCGCAAGGGTGTCGGGTGCCGCCTCCGCGCTTTCGGCCCCCCGCCAAGCGCCCCGGATTCGTTCGCGCCAGCCGGAGGGGGCGGAGGAGGAAGCGGAGGCGGAGTTCGCGGCAAGCCAGTCGCGGGCGAGCCAAGGCAGGGCGGCGCCAGCGCCGAGGAGGACGAGGAGGACGAGGAGGAGGGAGCGGCGGAGAAACATTTTTAAAATTTTCCATCATATTTTTTAAAAATCAAGCTTACTTAAGTTTATGGAAGCGCAATAAATGCCGCTTGGAATCCCCCTCCCCCGCTTCTAGGCTGGGGGCATGAGCAGCGAGAACGACACAATCCCCGCCATCGGCGTGATCGGCGGGTCGGGACTTTACGAGATCGAAGGCTTCACCGAGGCGGAGGAGATCCGCGTCGAGACGCCCTACGGCGACCCTTCCGACGCCATCGTGCGCGGACGCTTCGCAGGGCGACAGGTCTGCTTTCTGCCCCGGCACGGGCGCGGACACCGCATCCTCCCGACCGAACTGAACCACCGCGCCAACCTCTGGGCGCTGCGCTCCCTCAACGTCCGCTGGATCGTCGCCGTCACCGCCGTCGGTTCGCTGAAGGAGGAATACCGGCCCCGCGACATCGTTTTGCCCGACCAGTTCTTCGACCGCACGAGCCGCCGCGAGCACCACACCTTCTTCGGCGGAGGCATCGTCGCCCACGTCGGCTTCGCCGATCCGATTTCGCCGACGCTGCGGGGGCTCCTCCAAGAGGCCGCGAGGGAGCTCGGGAAGCCCGTCCACGACGGCGGCACCTACGTCTGCATGGACGGCCCCGCCTTCTCGACGCGGGCGGAGTCGGAGACGAACCGCAAGCTCGGTTTCGACCTCATCGGCATGACCAACCTGCCCGAGGCGAAGCTCGCCCGCGAGGCCGAGATCGCCCTCGCCACCCTCGCCATGGTCACCGACTACGACTGCTGGAAGGTCGAGGAGGAGGCCGTGAGCGCCCACGCCGTGATCGAGCACGTCCAAGCCAACGCCGCCAACGCCAAAGCCGTCCTTCAAGCGGTCATCCCCCGCATCCCCCTCGTCGCCGACTGGCCCGAGCACCGCGCCCTCGACGGAGCTCTCTTCACCGACCCTTCGATCTGGCCGGAGGCGACGGCTCGGAAACTCGCGCCTATTTTGAAAAGATTTATAAATTTTTAACGGAACTTTCATTTTCGAGTTGCATTTTTATAAAATTTTCTTAAGCTTGCGATGCCATTGAGATCGCAACCCGCACCTGCCACTGCTTTGAACACTGCCATCCCTGTCCTCCGCGCCGCCCTCCTGTGCATCGGAATCGCGTCCCTTTCCGCTTCCTGCACGACGAAGCAGGGGAAAAAGAAAACGATCGCGAACGAAGCCGCCGCCATCGCGCCCGCCTCCGCACCTCTCCCGACCTCGACGGGTTCGCAGGACTCCTACAATCGCGTCGCGACGAGCCTGCCCTTCGTCGCCCTCACTTTCGACGACGGGCCCCATCCGGTGAACACCCCGCGCCTGCTCGACATCCTGAAGCAGAAGAACGTGAAGGCCACCTTCTACGTCATCGCGACGAACGCGAGGCGCTATCCCGAGATCATGCGCCGCATCGTCGCCGAGGGTCACGAGATCGGGAACCACACCGTCAACCATCCCAATCTCACGAAACTGTCCGACGCCGGCGTGCGGCAGGAGCTGCGCGGCTGCCACGAGGCCATCGTCGCGGCCACGGGCGTGGCCCCGCGCACCATGCGTCCGCCCTACGGGGCCATCACCTCGGCGCAGAAGTCGTGGATCCGCAAGGAGTTCGGCTATCCGACGATCATGTGGTCGGTCGATCCGCTGGACTGGAAGAAGCCCGGTGCCTCCGCCGTGGCCTCGCGCCTCGTCTCGGGCGCGTCGCCCGGAGGCATCCTCCTCGCCCACGACATCCACGCGGGCACCATCGACGCGATGCCCACGACTATCGACCAGCTCCTCGCCCGCGGCTACCAGCTCGTCACCGTGACGCAGCTCCTCGCGATGGAGAGGAAGGGGTGAGAGGCGAGGCGGGTTCCGCTGCCATTTCGAACAGGGACCCGCCGCGTCGTTCGAGGGTCTGGTTTCTGCACTGACCTTCCCCATCGCTCGATGGGAAGGAGATACCCCGGCTAGGATTCGAACCTAGGACCAATTGATTAAGAGTCAACTGCTCTACCAACTGAGCTACCGAGGCCTTGGTTGGGCAAGGACGCTAACTTGGCGCTCCCGGTGCGGCCTGTCAATTGCCAAGCTCACCCCAATCCCCGCACCACGGAGACGAGGTTCGCGACGGTGATGCCGAGTTCGTCCATCACGGTGTCGCCGGGGGCGCTGATGCCGAAGCGGTCGATCCCGACGACGGCACCGGCGCTGCCGACGTATTTCCACCACAGGCCCGTCACCCCGGCCTCGATCGCGACGCGTTTGGTCACGGCAGAAGGCAGGACCTCCTCGCGGTAGGCGGCGGGCTGGCGGTCGAAGCGCTCGAAGCAGGGCAGAGAGACGACGCGGACACCGCCGCCGAGTTCCTCCGCCGCTTTCAGGGCGTGTTGCAATTCACTGCCGGTGGCGAGGAGGATGGTGGTGAGAGCGCCAGTCTCCTGCTTCGCGATGTAGCCGCCTTTCAAGACGCCTTCGCGGCGGACCTTGACGGGGATAGCCGACAGCGTGGCGACGTTCTGGCGCGTCAGGAAAAGGGCGGTGGGGCCGTCCTGCCGCGTCAGCCAAGCGGCGAAGGCCCCGGCGGTCTCCTCGGGATCGGCGGGGCGGATCACGTCGAGGTTGGGGATGACGCGCAGTCCGCTCACGGTCTCGACGGGCTGGTGGGTGGGGCCGTCCTCCCCGACCCCGACGGAGTCGTGGGTGAGGATGTAGCCGACGGGGAGATGGGCGAGTCCGGCGATGCGGATGGAGGGCCGCAGGTAGTCGGCGAACACGGCGAAGGTCGCCCCGCTCGCGCGGAAAAGGCCGTCGTAGGCGATGCCGTTGAGGATCGCGCCCATGCCGTGCTCGCGGATGCCGTACCAGACGTTGCGTCCGGAGAAGTCGTCGGGGGAGAAGTCGCCCGCCCCCTTGATGTAGTTCTTCGTCGAGCCGAAGAGGTCGGCGCTGCCGGTCACGAGCGAAGGCACGGCCTTGGCCACAGCTTGGATCACATCGCCGCCCGCGCCGCGCGTCGCGCCCTTGTAGTCGGCGGGGAATTCGGGGATGAGGTCGAGGAGGTTCTCCGGCACGCCGCCCGCGAGGGAGTCGTCGAGTTGCTGCGCGAGTTCGGGATTGGCGGAGCGCCAAGCGGCGTAGGTGGCCTCCCATTCGGCACGGGCGGCGGCAAGTTGCTCGCGATGCCCGGCGAAATAGGCGCGGGTCGCCTCGGAGACGTAGAAATGCTCCTCGGGCAGGCCGAGACCGTGGCGGGCTTCGTCGGAGAACTTGGCCCCTCCCTCGCCGTGGCCGGCGGCGGTGCCTTGGACCTGCGGGATGCCTTTGGCGATGAGAGTTTTGGCCTCGATCAGCTTGGGCCGTCCGTTGCGGTTCGACTTCGCCGTGGCGATGGCGTCGTGGAGGGCGTCGAGGTCGTGGCCGTCGATCCGCACGGTGTCCCAGCCGAAGGATTCGAAGCGCTGGCGGGCGTCGTAGCTCTGCGTGACTCCGGCGAGGGCGTCGAGGGTGACGTCGTTGGAATCGTAGATGAGGATGAGGTTGTCGAGGCCGAAGTGCCCGGCGAAGGCGATGGCCTCGGCGGCGACGCCCTCCTGCAGGCAGCCGTCCCCGGCGAGGGCGATGACGCTGTGGTCGAAAAGGGTGTGCTCGGGGGTGTTGTATTTCGCCGCCGCCAGCTTCCCGGAGAGGGCATAGCCGACCGCGTTGCCGACGCCTTGACCGAGCGGGCCGGTCGTGGCCTCGACGCCGACCGTCTCGCCGAACTCGGGGTGGCCGGGGGTCTTGCTGTGGAGCTGCCGGAAATTCTTGAGTTCGTCCAGCGGCAGGTTGTAGCCGGCGAGGTGGAGCCAGCCGTAGAGGAACATGCTACCGTGGCCGGCGGAGAGGATGAAGCGGTCGCGGTTGAGCCACTTCGGCGCGGCGGGGTCGTAGCGGAGCTCGCTGCCGAAGAGGACCGCCCCGATCTCCGCCGCCCCGAGAGGCAGGCCGAGGTGGCCGGAGCTGCACGCGTGGACGGCGTCGATGGCGAGGCCGCGGGCTTCGGTGGCGGCACGGGAAAGGGCTTCGGCGTTCAGTTGGCTCATGTCAAAAAAGGTCGGGGTTCGAGGCGCAACCCTTGGCGCATTTGCCCGGCATGGCAAGCGGCGATTGGGTCGGATGCGCCAGAGCTACTCGAACAGGCTCATCAGTTCGTCCTCTGACAAATGCGCGTCGCCCGCTTCGGAGAGCAGCGATTCGACGAGGGCGCGTTTGCGATCCTGCAAAGCGAGGATCTTCTCCTCGACGGTGTCGCGGGCGATGAGTTTGTAGCTCGTCACGACGCGCTCCTGCCCGATGCGGTGGGCGCGGTCGGTCGCCTGGGCCTCGACGGCGGGGTTCCACCAAGGATCGATGTGGATCACGGTATCGGCGGCGGTGAGGTTCAGCCCGACTCCACCGGCCTTCAGGCTGATGAGGAAGACGGGGGCGTCCCCGGTCTGGAAGCGATTCACCACGGCGGCGCGGTCCTTCGTCTGACCGTCGAGGTAGCAGCAGGCGATCCCCTTCCCCGCGAGTGCGCCCGCGAGAATCTGCAACATGCCGACGAACTGGCTGAAGACGAGGACGCGATGCCCGCCCGCGATCGCTTCGTCGAGCAATTCGCCGAAGGCCTCGACCTTTGCCGAAACCTCGTCCTCGGGCAAGTCGCGCAGGCCGAGGAGGCGCAGGTCGCAGCAAGTCTGCCGCAAGCGCAGCAGGGCGGTGAGGGCGAGCATGCGTTTCCGCCCGCCCTCGGCTTCGAGGAGGGAGGCGCGGCTCTCGCGCAGGAGCTTCGCATAGACCTCGCGCTGCTTCGGGGTCAGTTCGCAGGTGACAACCTGCTCGATTTTCTCCGGCAGGTCGCGGGCGACTTCGCGCTTGAGCCGCCGCAGCACCACGGGCCGCAGACGACGGGAGAGGCGCTCGCGCACCGAAGCCGGAGGGTCGCCCGCCGAGAGCGGCTTCACGAAGCGTTCCGCGAAACGCTCGCGGCTCCCTAGGTAGCCGGGCAGGGCGAAACGGCAGATCGACCAGAGGTCCTCGGGCGAATTCTCCACCGGCGTGCCGGTGAGGGCGAAGCGGCGCCTGCCGCGAAGCCGATGCGCGGCCTTGCTCACCTGCGCCTCGGGATTTTTGATGTGCTGGGCCTCGTCGAGGATGACGACGTCGAATTCTCGCCCGCTCCACAGGGCCTCGTCGCGGCGGAGGAGGGCGTAGCTGGTCACGAAAAGATCGGCGTCTGGGTGTTCTGTCAGGATTCGCTCGCGATCCGGTCCCTCGATCGCCACGGCCTTCAGCCAAGGCGTGAATTTCCCCGCCTCGGCGATCCAGTTGTGGACGAGGGAGGACGGGCAGACGACGAGGGCGCGGCCTCCGGTCGAGGCGAGGAAGGCGAGGGTCTGCAAGGTCTTCCCGAGGCCCATGTCGTCGGCGAGGATGCCGCCGAGGCCGCGTGAGGCGAGTCCCTGCATCCACCGCACACCTTCGAGTTGGTAGGGCCGCAGGGTCGCGGCGAGGGCTGCGCCCAGATCGCGGAAGGCGGTCTCCTCTCCCCCGGTCCGCCAAGGCGGCTCGCCCTCGGCCCCAATCCCGCCGTCGGCGACGGTCTCGCGCAGGTAGTCGGCTTGGACTTGGTCGATACGGTAAGCGCCGGGTTGGATCTGCTGCGGATCGCAGTCGGAGAGGATCTCGCCGAGATTCCCCGCGAAACGCGGATCGAGCACGGCGATTTTGCCCTTCGCCCCGGGACGCCCGTGACGACCCGATTCGAGGAGGCGCTGGATCTCCTGACGCGAAACGGTCTCGCCCGAAGGCGTGGCGAAGCCGACTTCGAGGGCGAACCAGTCCTCCCCGCCCGGACGGAAGCGCATCGTCGCCTGGATCGGCTCGACTTGGCCGAGGGCGTGGTCGAAGCGCTCGCCCGTCCGCGTCTCCCAGCGCCGCTGGAAGGCCGGATAGCCGTGAGCAAGGAATTGCAGGATCGCCTCCTTGTCCTTCAAGACGAAGCGCCCTCCGTCCCCTCGTCGCGCAAAGCCCGCCGCCTCGATCTCGGCGATGGCGGCCTGCTCGGCGGCGGTGTCGGCGAGGACGAGACGGTCGTTTTCCTCCCACACCGGGGGGCGGTCCGGCGCGGCAGGGATTTCCCGCGTCCCATAGACGAAGACGAGATCGGCGTCGAGGTGGTTGAGCGAACCTTCGACTAGCAAACGCACCAAAGGCGTTGCGCGGGAGACCTCGATCCCGACGGTGTCGAAATGGAGACGCCACGAAGCGAGGCGCGAGGGAAAGGCGGTGGGATCGACGCTCGCGCCCCTCGTCAGCAGTTCCGCCGCCCCCTCAAGACCGTGGGCGACGGGTTGCAGCGTGTCCTTCCCGTCAAAGATCCAGCTTCCCGCCGCCGTCACCAGCGGCACGAGGCCCTTTGGCCATTCGACGCGGAAGCGCAGCCCTCCGGCGCGGCGCAGGACCGGGCGGAAAGGCCGGGACGAGACCCGCAATGCCGTCGTCTTGCCGAGCGTGGTCCCCGGATGCCCCGGAATCGCCGCGAGGAGTCGCGAAAAATCGTCAGGTGTCAGCAGCAGCGCCCCAGGCACCTCCGTCGGCGAGAGTTCCTGAATCGCGCGGAAGAGCGACGCGTCGATTGCTTCGAGAAAAAGCCGTGTCCCGGCGGGCAGGGATTTGAACAAGGTCCGTCCCCCGTCCTCGCGCGAGACCTCCACGCCGACGGTGAGACGGCCCTTCTCCCAAGCCGCCGCGAGGTTCGGGGCGAGGACGAGATGCAGCGTCGCGGGCAGGGCGGTGTCGTCCGCCTCTTCGACGCAGACGGGCCAGGCGGGATGGAGCGTGGCCTTCGCGGGCGGAGCGACTTTCCCTGGCGTCTCGGTCACGGTCCGGGCCTCCGCCTTCGGCGCGGTCGGCTCCAGCACCTCCAGTCCCGCCGCGAGCGCGTGGGCACAGACGATCCCGTCGCGCCGCGCCCGGAGGCAGGGGCAGCGGTTCACCACATCGGTGCGGGAACGGAATTCGACCCGCACCTTCAAGGTCTTCGTCCCCTCGCGCACCTCGGCTTCGAGGAGTCCATCGCGATACGAGGCCCCGGCCACCCTGCCCGCCGCATGGATGGCGCGGGCCTCCTTCATCTCCTTCCACCCGCCGGTGTCGGAGAGGTATTGGCGGCTGAGTTCGACGGGCTGCGGCATGGGGAGGGAAGAGGTAATGCCGTTCCGAACGAATTCAACGTGGCTCCGCTTGAGGTCCGGGTAAGACCAGCGCGCCTTCGTCGAAGTTTCCGCGAACTTCGCTCCTCCGCTCAGTACAGCTCCACCGGCGAACGCTTCCCGTCCTCGACGCTGAGAATCTTGGCCCTTTCCTCGCCGAGGGTGGCGACGCGGAGATCCCAGATTTCGGTGTCGATTTGACGGAAGCGCTCGATGGACCAAGGGTAGGGCGGGGCCATCTTCGCCTTCGTCTTTTCAATCCGGACGAGGGCGTCGTGGAGCACGGGGTCGGGTAGGGTGGCGATGACCTCGGCGGCTTTCTCGACGAGTTCGACGCGGTGGCAGATCATGGCGAGGTCGTTGCCCGCCTCGATGCAGGCGCGGATCGTGTCCTCGAAGGTGACTTCGTTCAGCACCGCGCCCATGTCGAGGTCGTCGGTCATGACGAGGCCCTCGTAGGCGAGCTGGTTGCGGAGGAACTGGCCGACGATGTTCTTCGAGAGCGAGGCGGGCCAGCGGGGGCGGTCGGCGTCCCAGCAGGGGTAGTGCGAATGGCAGATCATGACGCTGTCGAGGTCGGGCAGCAAGGCGCGGAAGGGGCGCAGCTCCTCGGCCTCCATCTGCTCCAGCGTCTTGTCGATCACGGGCAGCTCGTGGTGCGGATCGACCGAGGCCGAGGCGTAGCCGGGGAAGTGCTTGCCCGAACTGAGGACGCCCTCCTTGCGCATGGCGAGGTTGAAGACCGCGGCGTTGCGGATGACCTCGTCGGGGGTGCGGCCCCAGCAGCGGCCCTTGAGGGAGTTGTCGGCCTCGTCGTCGAAGGAGAGGTCGAGCACGGGGCAGAGGTCGAGGTTGAAGCCGAACATGCGGAGGATCTGCCCGGTGAGGCGGCCGTGCCTTTCGATCAGTTTCAGGTCGGCCTTGTCGCGGAACTGCTGCGCGTTGGGTGGCTCGCTCCCGATGAGGCGCAGCCGGGAGACGCGCCCGCCCTCCTGGTCGATGGTGATGAAGGGCTCGATCTCGCTGAGGTCGCGGAGGTCGTCGATCAGCTTCCGCAATTGCTCCGGCGACTGGATGTTCCGCCCGAAGAGGATGAATCCGCCCGGCTGGAGCTTTTTGAAACGGCGGGCGGTGTCGGAGTCGAGTTCGGGACCGGGGACGCCGGTGAGGAGGAGTTGGCCGAGGGATTGCATGGGAGTAATTTATTCGCTTGGGGTAAGAAAGTCCTTGATCGACGAATGGAGGGGAAATAGGAAGTCGTCCGGATTCTGAACAGCATTATATTCGAACCGTTCGTGTTCCAACGTGAACAATCGAAGGTCTTTTCCTCTCTCAGTGGGGCGGAGGAAACCAGTGAAGTCCCCGCACATCCAATCGATGATCGGAATAAAGCGACTTCCGATTTCAGTGTGCGACTCCAGCATTTTTTTCGTGTGCCTTTGGGTTTCGAGGATCATGTCGAGCGGGAGCAAAAACCATTCTGCGCTATGCTCCGGGGAGCAAATTCCAAATCCATTCATTTCGGAGTAGAGCTCCACAAAATCCGGGGGAAAAATGAAGTCCAGTTTTGCTGATGTTGCGTGGATATCCTCCTTAGAGGCGGGCTTGCCGATTGCCAGCTCATATTCCCCAGACGAGTGCATCCACCGGTGATATTTTTCGACGCGCTTCTTCCAATTCATTTTCCTCGAACAATTTTCAGCCTCTCATGAAAGGCGTCCAGAAGCTTCAAAAGCCTTTTATATTAGATCTAGAATCCCCAAAATATCACGCACCTTTGCTTGATGCACGAGCGCTTCCTCCAAAGCTACCGCTGTGAAAGTGATGTGCCCCATTTACTGCTAGGGAATTTCCTTTTCAGCCCTCCGCCCCGTTCCGGCCAGAGGCTCAGATTCGAATGTTCCTCCAGAAGAGGATGAATCTGCCCGACTGGAGTTTTTTGAAACGGCGGGCAGTGTCGCGGATCGAGACCGGGGACGCCGATAAGGAAGGGCGCATTCGGAAGAGAAGAGGGTGGAAGGGTGGATGATAGAGGGTCTGGTGGAAAGATGGCGCCGCCGCGTGTCGCCTCACGCGAGGATCGCCGCCGCGATGCGGTCCTGGTCCTGCGGCGTGACGTAGGCGCTCATTGGCAGGCTCAATCCGGTCGCGGCGATACGTTCGGTCACGGGGAAGTCGCCCGGCGCGTGGCCGAGTCCGGCGAAGACGGGCTGGAGGTGGAGGGGGGCCGCGTAGTAGGCCACCGAGGGGATGTCCGCCGCCGCGAGCTTGGCTTGGAGGGCGTCGCGCTCGTCGGAGAGCACGGTGTACTGGGCGTAGACGGAGGTGTTCCCCTCGGCCACGGAGGGCAGGGTCAGCGGCGCTTCCGCGAGCCGCCTCGCGTAGCCTTCCGCGACGGCTTGGCGCAGCGCGATCTCCTCCTCGAAGAGGTCCAGCTTCGCGAGGAGGATGGCCGCTTGGAGCGTGTCGAGCCGCCCGTTGATGCCGACGACGGGGTGGTGGTGCTTGCGCTGCTGCCCGTGGACGCGGATCCAGCGCATCCGTTCGGCGAGGTCGTCGTCGTCGGTGAAGAGGGCACCGCCTTCGCCATAGCCGCCGAGCGGCTTGGAGGGGAAGAAGGAGGTGCTGCCGACGAGGGAGAGCGCTCCCGACCGTCTGCCGTGGTGGGTCGCCCCGAAGCTCTGCGCCGCGTCTTCGATCACGGGGAGGTTCCCCGCCTCCGCCGCGATGCGGTTGATCGCGGTCATGTCGGCGGTCTGCCCGTAGATGCCGACGGGCAGGATCGCCTTGGTCCGGTCGGTGATGGCGGCGGTGAGCCGCGTCGGGTCCAAGTTCCAGGTGTCGGGTTCGATATCGACGAAGACCGGCTTCGCCCCGAGCAGGGCGACGACTTCCGCGGTGGAGATCCAGGTGTAGGGAACAGTGACCACCTCGTCGCCCGGCCCGATGCCCAAAGCCATCAGCGCGATGAGGAGGGAGTCGGTCCCCGAGGCGACGGCGATGGTGTGGCGGCAGCCGAGGAATTCGCTGAGCCGCGATTCCAGCTCTGTCACTTCGGGGCCGAGGATGTATTGCCCGTGGTCCAGCACGGCGGCGATGCGACGGTCGATTTGTTCGCGGATGCGCCGCTGCTGGCTTTTCAGGTCGATGAACTCCATGGTAGGGGGGGGAAGGGGCCAAGTCTAAGCCTCCGCCCGTCCCGCGCCAGCGAATTTCGGAAGGCGGCGGCCTTTGCCGGGCTCCCGCGACGGCGTGTATTTCTCGTAGCAAAGCGGTGAACTTGGCCTATCCTCCGCGACCATACCAACGGTTCAGCTCCCTTTTTCCCATGAAACGACTCCTGCTCTGCGGACTCCCCGTCCTCCTTTCCATCGCCCTCGTCGGCTGCGCTTCGCACCGCCCCGTCACCGTCGGGGGCGTGCCCGGATGGGTCGCCGAAGGGGCCAAGTTCAGCGAGGAGCCCGCGCCGCGCCGTCCCGACGCGGCCGTCGTCCCTCACGAGCAGGAGTCCGGCCCGGTGCAGTTCGAATGGATCACGGACCGCCGCGCCTATCGCCAGCCATCGGTGAAAAAGGCCAAAAAGACCTCGTCCTCCGACCCGTTGGAGCGTGGGCGCGACCAACGCGTCCGTCAGCTCTTCCGCTGACTCCGGCCCGCCCGCTCCCGCCATGTCGAGCTATTCCGCGTTCCGGACGAGAATCCCGGTGCGTCCGGACGACATCGACATGAACCGGCATGTCCACAACTCGAAGTACGCCGACTACGTCCTCGCGGCGCGCTACGACCAGATGGAGCGCTGCTACGGCATGGCCATGGACGCCTTCCTCGAACGCGGCTTGAGCTGGTTCGTCCGCGCCTCCTACATCGAGCACAAGCGCCCCCTCCGCCTCGGCGACATCGCCGAAGTCGAGACCCGTGTCTCCGAGATCAGGAAGCACGGGGTGAAGGTCGCCTTCGAGATCCTCAAGGAAGCCGACGGCAAGACCGTGGCGAAAGGCTGGTTCGACTACACCCTCGTCTGCATGGCGAAAGGAAGGCCGCAGGCCATCCCCGAGGATGTCGTCGCGATCTACTCGATCTGACCATGACCCGCGACGAAGCTATCGCCAGGATCGAAGAGGCCTGCAAGGCCATCGCCCTTGAGATGATGAAGGTCACCCCCGCGGCCCGCCACCTCGGCGACGAGGAGACCACCGCCGAGGTCGTCAAGGCGGCCTACCAGCTCACCATCGAGCTGGAGGCGATCAAGAAGAAGCTGATCCGGCTGAAGGGGCGGGACGATTCGGCGCTGCTGTAGGCCGCGCCCTTCACCTCTCCACCGCCATCGCGATCCCCATGCCGCCGCCGATGCAGAGGCTGGCGATGCCGCGTCGGTGGCCCTCGTCCTCCATCAAGTGCAGCAGGGTCGTGAGCACCCGCGCCCCGCTCGCACCGATGGGATGCCCGAGGGCGATGGCACCGCCGCGGCGGTTGAGCCGTTCCGCATCCAAGCCCAGCAAACGTGCGCAACCGAGGGTCTGCGCGGCGAAGGCCTCGTTGATCTCGATGGCCCCGACCTCGTCGAGCTCCCATCCGGCCAAGGCGCAGGCCTTGCGGATCGCCCCGACCGGACCCAAGCCCATCAGGGCCGGGTCGCAGCCCACCGCCGCCGTCGCGACGACGCGGGCGCGGGAGGCGAGACCGTGGCGGGCGAGGGCTTCGTCGCTCGCGAGCAGGACCATCGCGGCCCCGTCGTTGATGCCAGAGGCGTTGCCGGCGGTGACACTGCCCTCGGGACGGAAGGCGGGCTTCAGTTTCGCGAGCCCCTCCTCGGTCGTGTCGGCCCGGGGATGCTCGTCCTCGGCGACGAGACCCTCGCGCGTCGTCACGGGCACGATCTCGCGGGCGAAGGCGGCGCGATGCGCGGCGGCGAGGCGTTGGCTGCGGACGGCGAAGGCGTCTTGCTCGGCGCGGGCGATGCCGAGCTGGTCCGCAATGCGCTCGGCGGTCTCGCCCATGCCGATACCAAGCATGGGGTCGCTGAGGCCGTCGAGGAAAAGCGAGTCGGTCAGGGAGGCATCGCCGAGCTTTTTGCCCCAGCGGGCGTCGAGCGCGTAGTGTGGGGCGCGGCTCATCGACTCGACGCCGCCCGCGAGGACGAGGCCCGCCTCTTCGAGCCGGATCGCGTCGGCGGCGAGGGCCGCGGCCTTGAGCGAGGAGCCGCAGGCCATGTTCACGGTGAAGGCGGGGGATGCCTCGGGCAGACCGAGCCGCCAGCCGGTTTGGCGGGCCACGTTCATGCCGCAACCGGCTTGGAGGACCTGCCCGAGGATCACTTGATCGATTTCGGAGCGGAGGGCCTCAGGCGCGACCGCCCCGGCCACGGCGAGGGCCAGGTCGGCGGCGGACAGGGATTTCAGGCCCCCGCCGAAGCGGCCGATGGGGGAGCGTTTCGCGTCGACGAGATGGACGTTCATGTGGATGGGGGCTGGGGTGGGTTTCAGGGACCGCTGATTGGCGCTGAACTTCGCTGATTTTTTTCGAGGTTCCCTCGGGAATCACACCGCGATCCCGCGTCGGGCGAGACGCCGTTGCAGATCCCAGTGCATCCAGAGCGCGCCGAGCTCGGCGAGGAGGAGGATAGACCAGATCGCCCAGACGAGGGGGATTTTCCCTGAGGCGAGGTAGGGAATCAGAAAACAGCCGAAGAGCGGGATGACGACCCGCATGGCGCAGCCGAGCCCCACGGCCATGAAGGGCGGCCCGTGCCGGTGGTAGGCGGCGACGCGACCGGGCATCCCGAGGGCCATGGCCGCCGCCGCCCCGAGGATGGGCCAGTGCATCTGATGCCCGGTGATCCAGTGGAGGAGCCGGGCGGCTTCGGCCTTCGCTTGCGTCGGCCACGCGCTGCCCTCGTCGAAGGAGCGCGAGGCGATCCAGAGCGAGGCGACCATGGCCATGGCGAAAAGCCAAGCGAGGCTTTTGCGGCTTTCCCTTTTCAACTCGTCGTCGCGGAGGAACAGGTTGAGGATCGGCAGCGAAAGGAGCAGCACGAGATATTCGGCGACCATCGGCAGAAAAAGATGCCAAGCCGTCGCGTAGCCCAAGACGATGGCCCGCGCCGTGAAGGCGGCGACGAGGGCGACGGTGGCGAGGCGGAAGACGATCCGTCCGGTCGAAAGCGATCCACCCTCGGTCTTCACCAGATGGACGGCGTCGCGCACGCTGAGCTGGTTGACGAGGATGGCCTCGCCCGTGGAGGAGGTGGCGGATCTGCGTTGTCTTCTTCTGCCCATGGGCGAGCCCGGCTGGCGACCGGATGCCGGACACGATAGCCTCCTTTTCCGATGAAGCCCGGTCGATTCTCGCGATCCCGGCACAGAGGCCCTAGCCGACGAGGTTTTTCATTTCCAAACGGCGGGCGCTTCGCGTATCGGTCCCGCATGGCTGATTTGCACGATCTCGTCCGCGCGGCGAACGACTGGCTGAACCTCGACGCGATCCCCGACTACCCCGGCGCCCTCAACGGGCTCCAGCTCGCGAACTCGGGCAAGGTCGCGTCCATCGCCGCCGCCGTGGACGCCTGCCTGCCCGTGATCGAGGAGGCCTGCGCCGCCGGGGTCGATCTCCTCGTCGTCCACCACGGCCTCTTCTGGCAGGGGGCGCAGCGCATCGAGGGCGCGCTCTACCGCAAGCTCAAGCTGGCGATGGACCGCGACCTCGCCATCTACAGCGCCCATCTCCCCCTCGACGTGCATCCCGAACTCGGCAACAACGCCCGCCTCCTCGGAGCGCTCGGCTTCGAAGGGCAAGGGCGGCCTTTCGCTCCGTGGAAGGGGAGGGATCTCGGCCTCCGCGTCTCCCTCGATCTCGACCGCGACGAACTGCTCGCGAAAGTCGCCGCAGCGGTCGGGGCCGAACCGAAGCTCGCGCCTGGAGGCCCCGCGCGGGTGCGGGAGCTGGGCGCCGTCACGGGAGGGGCGGGGTCGCAGATCCACGAGCTGGCCGCGACCGGGATCGACACCTTCCTCACCGGCGAGGGGCCGCATTGGAGCTACACCGCCGCCGAGGAGCTGGGGATCAACCTCGTCTACGCGGGCCACTACGCGACGGAGACCTTCGGAGTGAAGGCCCTCGCGGAGCGCTGGGCGACGGAGTTCGGGGGATTGGCGACGCGGTTCATCGACCATCCGACCGGGTTGTGACCGCCCGCAGGACGTTTCACATCCCCACCGCCGCGCGCACCCGGTCCATCGTCCGCCGCGCTTGGGCGTGCGCTTTCTTCGCCCCCTCGGCGAGGACGTCGTCGATATAGGCCGCATCCTTGAGCAGGGCTTCGCGCCTTTCCCTCATCGGCGCGAAATGGTCGCGGACATGCTCGAAGAGCTGCTGCTTGTAGTGGCCGTAGCCCTGCCCCCCCGCGCGGAAGGAGGCCTCCATCTCCGCCACCTCGTCCGGCGTCGCGAAAAGGCGGTAGAGCTGCACGATATAGCTTTCCTCCGGGTCCTTCGATGCCTCCACCGGCGTCGAGTCCGTCACGATCTTCATGATCTTCGAGCGCAGCTTCTTCTCCGTCTCCTCGAACAGGTCGATGGCGTTGTCGTAGCTCTTGCTCATCTTGCGCCCGTCCAGCCCCGGCACCATCGCCGTCTCCTCGCGGATGCGTGGCTCGGGAATGACGAGCAGCCCCTCGCCGTAGCGGTCGTTGAACTTCTGCGCGATGTCGCGCGTCACTTCGAGATGCTGCTTCTGATCGCGGCCCACCGGCACCACGTTCGAGTCGAAAATGAGGATGTCCGCCGCCTGAAGCACCGGGTAGGCGAAAAGCCCGTGCGAGGGCGAAAGCCCCTGGGACACCTTGTCCTTGTAGGAGACGGCCCGCTCCAGCAGGCCCATCGGCGTGACGCAGCTCAGGATCCACGCCAGCTCCGTCACCTCCGGCACGTCCGACTGCCTCCAGAAGGTGGCTTTGCCAGGGTCCAGCCCGCAGGCGAGGAAGTCGATGGCGAGGTTCCGCACGTTCTCCCGCAGCGCCGCCGGATCGTGCGTCGAGGTCAGGGCATGGTAGTCGGCGATGAAATAATAGGCCTCGCCCTCGTCCTGGAGACGGATCGAGGGTTCCATCATGCCGAAGTAGTTGCCGATGTGAAGGCGGCCGCTCGGTTGGATGCCGGAGAGAATGCGCATGGTTTTGGCGGAAACCGCACCATCCCGCAGAGTCCACCCGAAAGCAAATCGCCGTCGCTCTGAAGAAAAATCAAAAGCTGTTCACTTTTTTACTGGACTTGTGAACACTTTCCAAGTAAGATCGCTGAAACAACATTTGTCATCCCATGGTCGAACTGCTATCTCCTACCGAAATCCCTTCCGAAACCGAAGCTGGCGCGAACCCCGTCCACCTCCCTGCGGCGGGCGCAGCGGCGGCCTCACCCCTCCCCACCCCGAAAGCCGCCGTGCGCAAAACCACGCCGCGCGCCTCCTCCCCAACCGCATCCGACATGGCCACCCCGAAAAGCAACGACAAGGAGACCAGCCGCATCGCCGAAGCCCGGGCGAAAAACCTCGACTTGGCCATCTCGCAGATCCAGAAGGACTTCGGCGAATCCGCCATCATGCGCCTCGGCAGCGACAACCGCATCGACGTCGAGACCATCCCCACCGGCAATCTTCTCATCGACCGCGCCCTCGGGGCCGGCGGCTTCCCCCGCGGGCGTATCGTCGAGGTCTATGGCCCCGAATCCTCCGGCAAGACCACCCTCACCCTCACCGTCGTCGCCCAGGCGCAGAAGCAGGGTGGCCTCGCCGCCTTCGTCGATGTCGAGCACGCCCTCGACCCGCAATATGCCCGCCGCCTCGGTGTCGACCTCGACAACCTCCTCCTCTCCCAGCCCAGCTCCGGCGAGGAGGCCCTGCGCATCGTCGAGACCCTCGTCCGCTCCAACGCCCTCGACGTCATCGTCCTCGACTCCGTCGCCGCCCTCGTCACCAAGCAGGAGCTCGACGGCGAGATCGGCGAAGCCACCGTCGGCGCCCAGGCTCGCCTCATGAGCGCCGCCTTGCGCAAGCTCACCGCCATCATTTCCAAGGCCCGTACCGTCGTCATCTTCACCAACCAGATCCGCGAAAAGGTCGGGATCATGTTCGGCAACCCCGAGACCCAGCCCGGAGGCCGCGCCCTCAAATTCTACAGTTCCGTCCGTTGCGACATCCGCCGCACCGGCAGCATCAAAGCCGCCGACGGTACCGTCACCGGCAACCGCACCAAATTGAAAATCGTGAAGAACAAAGTCGCTCCGCCCTACGGCGAAGCCGAGTTCGATATCATGTTCAACGAGGGCATCTCCGCCGTCGGCTCCCTTCTCGACCTCGCCATTGAGCACGAGATCCTCCAGAAGCGCGGTTCTTGGATCAGCTTCCGAGGCACCCAGATCGCCCAAGGCCGCGACGCCGCCAAGGACGTTCTCAAGGCCGACGAATCCCTCTACGCGGAAGTCGAGGCGGAAGTGAAAGCCGCCCTCGACAAGGCCGCCGGGAAGTGAGAGTTCTCACGAAGTGGCCTTCGGTTATCCGCTTCGCATATTCTCCGCCATGGTTCCAATGGGAGCCATGTGGTGAAGCTGGCGGAAACACCGAAGACCGTCCTTGCTGGGACTATAGTCAAGGCTGTCGGCCTCGGTCGGACGACGCGTCGAGCGAAGTCGCGGCCTGATGCACCGCCTCCTCGGCCTCGCGCACTGCGGCGCGGCGGATCACGGGCAGGTCGCGCGGCAGGTCGGCGAGGTCCGGCTCGCAGGCGCGGAACTCGCGGGTGTAGGCGAATCGCGGTGCGGCGACGATTTCGACGGGCGTCCCGCTTTCCAAGATGCCGCCTTCGAAAAACACGGCGACGCGGTCGGCGAAACGCTCGACTCCGCGCAGCGATCCGGTCGTGGCGAGGACGGCGAGGCCGGATTCGTCGCGGGCGCGGACGAGCCATTCGTACCAAGCGGCTTCGGCGAGCGGGTCGAGGTCGGCCCCCGCCTCCTCCGAGACGAGGAGCCGCGAACCGACGATCAGAGCGCGGGCGAGGCCGAGGCGCTTCCGGTCGAGGGGCGCCAAGTCGGCGAGGCGGCGGGGGAGGAGCTGCTCGGGTTCGAGGAGTCCGGCGTGGAAGAAGGCGTCCTCCCACTCGCGAGTCTTCCCCTTCGCGAGACGGAGGACTTCGCGCAGCCATTGGCGCACGCTGCGGTCGGGATCGGACGGGGCCGAGGCTTCGCTCGCGACCACGGTGACGGGGCCGCGACGCAAGGCCAGCAAGGCGCGGCGTTTTTTTCCCGTCAGGGACGCGCCCTCGAATTCGACGGAGCCCGCCAGTACCTTCGCCCGAGGATCGGCGATCCCGGCGACGAGGCGGGCGAGGAGCGACTTGCCGCTGCCCGCCTCGCCCGCGAGCGCGACGATCTCGCCGGGCGCGAGGGCGAGGGAGACCTTGCGCAGGCCGATCTGCCGTTCGCCGAGCACGCCGGGGATCTCCACGGTGAGATCCTTCACTTCGAGCAGGGCTTCGGTTTTGGTGCTCATGTCAGGGTGACTGGAGGACGAGCGGGAGCGGTCCGGTGCGCAGGGCCACCGAGACCCGCCAGCCGAGGAGGGAGAGGACGAGGACGACGGCGGTGGCGAAAAGGCCGGGATAGATCGCCATCCACGGCGCTTCGATGAGGTAGTCCTGCCCCCGCGCCACCATCGCGCCGACGCTGAGCCGTCCCCCGGCGAAGCCGAGGAAGGAGAGGGCCATTTCCGCGAGCACGGCGGCGGGCACGAGCGCGGCGAAGACGCCGGGCAACCGTCGCAGCACCGGGGGGAGGACGCGTCCGAGCACGATCTCGCGCCGGGAGAGTCCGGCGACGCCGGCGGCGAGGATGTCGAATCCCGCCTCGCCCTCGCGGAACCAAGCGGTCAGGACCGGGCAGAGGGGCAGAGCCACAACCATGGCGAGGCCCGCGATGACGAGGCCGAGCCCTCCTCCTCCGCCGCCCGTCAGGATCGCGAGGGCGACTAGGCCGGGGATAGCTCCCAAGGCGCGGGCGAGACGGTCGATCCAGTCGAAGCGGCTCTCGCGCTCGTCGAAGACGGAGAGCGACACTGCGAGCAGGGCGAGGCCGATCCCGAGCGAGACGGCCAGGACCGCGACGGAGACGGAGCCGGCCATGGCGCGGCGGCTCAACTCGAAGAGGTCGGCCCCGCCCGCCGTCGTGCCGAACCAGTGCTCGCGGTCGGGCGCTTTCCAAACTGGCGTTTCGCGAGCCGCGTAGAGCTCGTCGGGCCGCAGGTCGCCCTTGCCTCCGCCCGAGAGGAGCCAGCCGAGGAGGAGCAGGTAGGGGATCGCCAGCAGCAGCGCCCGCCGCATCCGCCGGAGGCGGGCGGCGAGATGGAGCAGGGCTCGCGCGGGTTTGGATTGGCGGCGGTTCGCGTTCATGCGGCGGGCGGCGGGACGGCGAGTTCGCGCAGGAAGGTCGCAAGCGTCGCGAGGGCGGCGAAGGAAAGCGAGGCGAGGAGGACGCCGGGATAGCTACCGAGCCGGATCGACTCGACGAGGAGCGACCCCATCCCCGGATAGCGGAAGGCGGGCTCCAGCACGACGAGCCCACCGAGGAGGGCGGGCAGAGGGCGGTCCGCAAGGGTGGCGAGGGCGGGCACGGCGCGGCGGAGGGCATGGCCGTAGAAAATCTCCTCGTTGTTCGCTCCCGCGACGAAGAGCCCGCGCGTCCAAGGCCGGGCGGTCTCGCGTTCCAGCACCGCCGCGACCGCTCGGATCTGCCAGGCGATTCCCGCCGCCGCCACGGGCAGGGCCACGACCGCCGCGTTCCACCACGCGAGGAGGTCGGGGCCGCGCTCCACGACGAGGTCCCCGGCGAAGCCAGGGCGCTGCCAGTGGAAATACGAGTAGATCGCCACCAGCCCGACGAACCAAAAGCCCGGCGTGCAAGCGAAGGCGGCGAAGGGCGCGGCGAGGAGGGAGGCGACGCGGTAGCGGCGCAGCCTCGCCCCGAGGATGCCCCAGCCGTAGCCGACAAGGAGGACGGTCGGAACCACGAGGAAGAGGACGCGCCCCGTCGCTGATCCACGTTCGCGAAGCAGTTCCCCCCAAGCGAGCGGACGGGGAGCCAGTTCGGGAGGGACGAGGCCGTAGGATTCGACCTGCCAGACATGGTGGCCGGACCCGCCGGGGACCACGAAGGAGAACTCCACCAGCGCGAGCAGCGCGATCCCCGCCGCGGCGAAGCGGATCGTGGCGACGAGAAGGCGCTGGAGGAAATGGCGGATCATGGACCGCTGAGGTTATGGGGGATTTGGGACCGCTGATTTGGCTGATCTTCGCTGATTTTTTTGCCTTCGGATTTCGGATTTAGAGTTTCGGATTTTCCACTACGGCGCAGCCTGTTTCCTGATCCACCAAGGACGCGCGGCTTTCAACCCGCCCTTGCCGAGGGCGAGGGGTGAGGGACTTTCCGCGCCGGGCGGTCGCATCTCCAGCGCATCCGTGCGCAAGGTCACGATTCGCCCCGAATCGCAGACGAAGAGGCAGGGTTGGAGCGCGGCGATGGCGCGTTGCAGGGCGGCGGTGGTCTCCGCGACCTTCGCCGGATCGGCTTCGTCGCGGAGCCGGTCGAGGAGGGCGTCGACCTCCGCGTCGCGCAGTCCGCCGAGGTTTCCCCCGCCCGGCCCCGCCGCCGAGGAATGCCAGACCTCGCGACGGTCGAGGCCGAAGGGGATCGCCCAACTCAGCAAGGCGGCGTCGAATTCGCGCGGCGCGAGGCGGCGCGAGAGCAACTCCTCCCAAGGCAGCGGCTCCACCTTCGCCTCGATCCCGACCGCGGCCCATTGCTCGGCGAGGGCGGTGGCGAGGCGGCGATGTTCGGCGTTGGCCTCGTTCACCAAGAGGGTGAAGCCGAGCGTCCGACCCTCTTCATCCTTGCGTCGTCCGCTCTCCGCGTCGCGGGCGTAGCCCTCCTTTTCCAGCAGGTTCTCCGCCCCGCGCGGATCGTGCAGGGGCAGCAGCATCGGCTCGGCCACATGGGGCAGACCGGGAAAAAAGAGGCTCGCCACCGGAGTCTGGAACTCCGCGGCCGTGTCGCGCAGGATCGATGCCGGATCGGCGGCGCGGGCGAGGGCTTGGCGCACCGGAGTCCGGTCGAAGGGGGGGCGGTCGAGGTTCCACACCACGAAGTGCTGGAACCTTGGCACATCGCGGACCGTCTCGACGTGGCCGGGATGGCGCGAGGTCCATTCGGTGAAACGCTCGTCCGGCTCGATCCCGTCGAGCGACCCGGTGCGCAGAGCGAGGAGGATGGATTCGAGCGAGGCGAAGTGGCGGTAGCGCAGCCTCGGCTCCTTCGGCGCGCCCGCGTGGTAGCCCGCGTGCGCGACCAGTTCGACGCCCCCGTCGGTGCGACGGCGTTCCAAGCGGTAGGGGCCGAGGCCGACGGGATGCGCGGCGTAGGCCTCGTAGGCGGCGGGGCCGCCCGCCCCGGCAAGGAGATGGGCGGGCAGGACGGGGAGCTTCTCCCAGCTTTCCAGCATCGTCGCCGGAGCCTCGCGGCAGCGGACGCGGAGCCGATGGGGAGAGGTCGTCTCGACGGATTCGACGAAAGCGAAGCCGCCCGCCAGCGGTAGCGGGGAGCCGGGACGGGTCAAGGTCTCGTAGGAAAAGGCCACGTCCTGCGCGGTGAAGGGGTGTCCGTCGTGCCAGACCGCGTCCGTGCGCAGGTCGAGGAGCGTTTCCCGCGCGAGCGTATGGCTGCGGCGCCCGAGGATCTCCAGCGCCGGAGAGGTGGAGGGGTTCGCGTCGAGGTAGAGGCGCAGTTCCTTCAGGAGGCGCTCCGTGTCCCCGCGCACGAAGAGGTTCGCTTCGCGGTCGCCGGAGAACTCCAGCAGGCGCAGCGGCGCTTTTTCCACCGAGACCTTCAGCCAAGCCCCGATCAAGTCGTCGACCGAATGCTCCGCCGTCACCCGGACCAAAGTGTCGTCGGCGAGCAATTCGCCCGGCAAGCCCTCCAGCAGGGGCGTTTCGAGGTCCGGCGCGGCTCCTTCGAAGGCGGCGGTGAGGACGTCCCCGGTCCGTTCCAAAGCGATGGGTCGAGGACCTTTCGCGGGGGCTTCCCCGGCGCGGATGCGGGCCTCCGCCTCGCCCGCCGCCTCCTCGCTCTCGCAGCGGATCGTGACGACGGTGCGCGAGGTCCAGCGTTCGATCAGGTTGGGACGCAGGTTCAGGTTTCCATCGCGGCGCAGGAGCGGTTCGAAAATCAGGTCCGCGATCTCCCCGTCGATCCCGTCCACCGGGGTGAGGGGCGTCAGCCAGCCCACGGGTTGGTTGATCGCATGGACCAGCGCGTCGGACTCGCTCACGAGATGGAACTCCGCCACCGTGCGGAAGAGCCAAGCCCCCGCAAAGCCCAGCCAGAGCGGCGACGAAAAGAAGACCCAGCGCAGCCAGAACATCGCCGGATCGTAGCGCAAGGGCGCGGCCTTTGCCAAAATTAGTTGGAAAGGTGGAATATCTCTGCGCCGCAGTCACAGGTCGCCCGGCGACCGGACCACCTTCAGCCCCGGCACGTCCCGGAAATGGGCGTCCGGCGAAACGAGCGTCGCCCGCACGCGCAGCGCGGCGGCGGCGATGGCGAGATCGGTGACCGGAGGCCATTTGCCCTTGCGACCAAGTTCCCATCCCAGTTGGCTAACGCTCCGCCACAGGCGCGCGTCGGTGGGGATCTCCGGGACGATGTCGAAGAACTGCTCCATCTGCGAGTAGTGCTTCTCGATGCGGATGCCGCGCAGGACCTCGGCACGGACGACGCCGCAGTTGTAGAGGCGGCCGGACCGCAGCAGGGGGGAGAGGACCTGCCGGGGATCCTCGCCCGCACGCATAAGATCGATGTAGGCCGCCGAATCGACGAGGCAGGCGGTCTCCTTCATGAATCCGCCTTTTTGGACCGGGGTTTCCTGCCGCGTTTGCCCTCCACGTAGGAGACGGGCACCCTGCTGTGGCGGATGGCGATGAGATCGTAGGCGGGATCCACCGCCGACCGCGCCTCCTCGGGAGTCCAAGGCTCCTCCATGACGCGGTTGATCGTCGCGATGCGCAGGGCCTCGTTCAAGGACCAGTCCACGGCCTCCTTCATGGTGCCGATGCCGGTCATCTTCATGATCCGCTCCAGCTTGACCTCGTCGATCTCGATCGTTGTCTTCATATGGCCGTAAATATGGGCATACGAGCCGGAACGCAAGTGTTTTCTTGATCAGTGCTGTGTTTTTTCCGCTCTCCTTGCCCTTTGGCGGGTCCGCGCGATAGTCCGTCGCCATGCCCGGCCTCCTTTCCTTCTCCGACATCGGCGTCGTCTTCGATCTCGACGGCGTCCTCATCGACTCGCACGACCAGCACGAGCGAAGCTGGTTCCTCCTCGCCGAAGAGGCTGGCAAACCGCTGACGAAGGTGCAATTCAAGGAGTCCTTCGGGATGCGCAACGTCATGGCCATCCCCCACGTCTTCGGCTGGACCGCTCCCGACGACCACGCGACCATCCACGCCCTCGGCGAGCGCAAGGAGGAGTTCTACCGCGAACTCCTCGCCGCCGACGGGATCGAGCCGCTCCCCGGCGTCGTCGCCCTGCTGGAATCTCTCGCGTCCGCCGGGGTGCCGGTCTCGCTCGGCTCCTCGACCTCTCGGAAGAACATCGAAGTCTGCTTCGCGGCGACGGGTTTGGCCCGCTTCTTCGGCCCGCACTACACCGGGGCCGAGGATGTGACGCGCGGCAAGCCGCATCCCGACGTCTTCCTCGAAGCCGCCCGCAAGATCGCCCGCGAACCGGTCCGTTGCCTCGTCGTCGAGGACGCCCACGTCGGCATCGAGGCCGCCCTCGCCGGAGGAATGAAAGCCCTCGCCGTGACCACGACGCATCCCCGCGAAAGCTTCGAGACCAGCGGTGCCGCCCGCATCGTCGATTCGCTGGCCGAGGTCGATGCGGAGGCGGTGCGGGAGCTGTTGGGGTGAAGATTCGCTCCGACGGACCCGTTCAAGCCTTTCGGTCCGTTTCAAAAGGAGCTACAATGGCTCGTGGAAAAAATCTTCGCCGTCATCAACGACATGGAGACTGATGGGATCATCGGCCGCTATGCTATTGGCGGCGCGGTGGGGGCCATTTTCTGGCTGGAACCGATCACGACGAAGGACGTGGATGTTTTTGTGATGCTGCCTTCTTCACCGGGCGGCTCGTTGCTCAGCTTGGGGCCGATCTACGATTATTTGACCGGACGAGGCTACCTTCCCGAAGGTCAATTTATCCTCATCGAGGGGTGGGCGGTGGAGTTTGTGCCGCCGGCCACGCCTTTGGTGGAGGAAGCCCTCGCCCAAGCAGTGGAGCGGGATGTCAACGGGATCTCCACCCGGGTTTTCACCGCGGAACACCTCGCCGCTATCTGCCTGCAAGTCGGTCGTCCTAGGGACCATGACCGGGTGATCCGTTTTGTGGAGGCAGGTGTTCTTGACACGGAACTCTTCGAAGCGATTCTGCGACGCCACGACCTCGTCGGGAAATGGCAAAAATTCGAACGCGACTACCTCGAACCATGACCGATGCGATGCGACAGCTTCTCGCCCGGAAGAAAGAGCGCAGTCGGCAGCTCGCGATGTTGCCGGTGGGTGAGAAGCTGCGCATGCTCGAAGAGATGGTGGCCGCGACCCGCGCCATCGGGGTGAACCGCCCTTCTGGACCGGCAAAGCCGATGGTGCGCATACGGAAAGCGGCCGGAGACTGAGCGAAGAGGGCGCTTTTCCAGCGCGGAGGCGGTGCGGGAGATGGTGGAGGCTTCCAGTCGAAGGGGGCTGCCCACGGAATCCACAGAAACTCACGGAATGTTTCCTTCCCGAATCCTTTTCCGTGGAATTCCGTGTTTTCCGTGGGCAGCCCTTCCCCTCCAACGCGGCTCCTAACCCCCGAATTCCGGTTCCTTCCCCCTTGTGATCGCGCCGCTCGCGTGTAGCAGTGTGTCCCACCTCCGAACACCCCCTTTTCCCATCGCCCCATGAGAGTGAAAGCCTTTCCCGCCCTCGTCCCCGGTCCCGGCCTCGCCGCCCCGCTGGCCTCGGTGCCCTACGACGTCATCAACACCGAGGAAGCCCGCGCCCTCGCCGGAGACAATCCCCGCAGCTTCCTCCGCGTCGAGCGGGCCGAGCTGGAGCTGCCTGCCGAGACCGATCCCTACAGCGCGGAGGTCTACGCCCACGCCAAGGCCAACTTCGAGAAGTTCCAGCGCGAGGGCTTCCTCGTCCGCGAATCCGAGCCCTGCGTCTATCTCTACCGCCAAGTCATGGACGGTCGCGCCCAGACCGGCATCGCCCTCGCCTGCCACATCGAGGACTACGAGAACGACCTCATCCGCAAGCACGAGAAGACCCGCAAGGTGAAGGAGGACGACCGCACCCGCCTTACCGACGTGCTCAGCGCCAACACCGGTCCCGTCTTCCTCACCTACAAGGACGCCGCTGCGATCGACGCCTTCGTCGTCGGCTGGTCGGCTGAGCACGAGTCGACCATCGACTTCATCGACGACGTCGGGGTGGGGCACACCGTCTGGCGCGTTGCGGAAAGCGAGGCCCAGCCGCTCCTCGCCGCCCTCGGGGAGGTGCCGCTCTCCTACGTCGCCGACGGCCACCACCGCAGCGCTAGCGCCGCCCGCGTCGGCAAAGAGCGCCGCGAGGCCAATCCGGACCACGACGGCAGCGAGGACTACAACTGGTTCCTCGCCGTGATGTTCCCCGCGAGCCAGCTCAAGATCCTGCCCTACAACCGCGTCGTGAAAGACCTCAACGGCCTCTCCGCCGCTGGCTTCCTGAAACAGCTCGTCGACCAGTTCCGTCTCGACTCGAACGGGCGGAAAGTCCCCGAGGGCTCCGAGTCGGTCTGCGTCTATCTGGAGGGCCAATGGCACACCCTGCAATGGGCCATGCCGGACGCCGCCAACCCCGTGGACCGCCTCGACGTCTCCTTTTTGCAGGACCATATCCTCGGCCCCCTCCTCGGCATCGGCGACCCGCGCACCGACGAGCGCATCGACTTCATCGGCGGCATCCGCGGCACGGCGGAGTTGGAGAAGCGCGTCGACAGCGGCGACTGGGCCGTGGCCTTCTCGATGTATCCGACGACGGTGCAGCAACTCATCGACATCGCCGACGTTGGCGAGATCATGCCGCCGAAATCGACTTGGTTCGAGCCGAAGCTGCGGTCGGGCTTGTTCGTCTACACGCTGGGGTGATCCCCAATCGTTTCCGATGTGGCTCAATCCACCTTCAGCCACTGCACCGCGTCGATGACGACGTAGCCTTCGGTGTCCTCGTTGGAGACGATGACCGCCGCCTTGTCGCCTGCTGCGAACTCCTGCGTGGCGAGGTGGTGGAAAAGGCCGTCCGAGGGGGCCTTGGTCTGATCGACCTCGACCTCATCGAAGAGCCTGCCGGGACCGCCCAGTTTTTTTATTTTCACGATCAGCACTTTCACTGCCTTGGCGCGGTTGTTGTTCGGCGGGTAGGCGAGACGGACGGCGTAGGTGCCCGCCTCGGGAATCGTCGTGGTGAAGATGGCCTTGGCCTTACGCTTGTTGGCGTTGCCGTCGTGGTGGTAGCCGAAGCCGACGTATTCCTTGGCCGAAGCGCTCTCTTCCCAACTGCCGACGAGCTCTGCCGCCTCCTCGTCGACCACGATGCCCGGCAGCTTCGCCGGATTGGCTCCGCGTTGGTTGGGATCGTCGTATTGGAGGATCTGCCCGTCGGCGAGGAGCCGTTCGCGCAGGGCGGCGTAATCGACATCCTGCACCGCGACGCCGCTGTCGAGCGCCAGCGACGCGGCGGTGGCGGCGCTCTGGGCGAGGATCATGAAGACGGGCTCCATGCGGATGGAGCCGAAGGCGATGTGCGAACTGGAGACGCAGACGGGCACCATCAGGTTCACGCACTGCTCCTTCCTAGGCACGAGCGAGCCGTAGGCGATCTCGTAGGGACCTCGGGTGCTCACGCCGATGTCGCCCTCGTTCTGCACATGGCCTTCCGGCGTGATGTAGCGCTGCACGTTGTGCGAGTCGATGGTGTAGGAACCCATGCCGACGGACTCGGGCGTGGGTTTCTTTTTCCGCAGTTCGTTCTCGGTCATGACGTAGTGGCCGACCATGCGGCGGGCCTCGCGTATGTAGAGCTGGTGCGACCAGTTGCCGTTGTCGGTGAACTCGTCCTTGGGCAGGCCCCATTGCTTCATCTCGTCCTGCACGTCCTTGGGCACGCGGGGGTCGTTGGCGATGAAGTAGAGCCAGCCTTTCTGGTAGGTCTCGTGCTCCGCGATGATCTCGCGGCGCTTCTCGTAGCTGGCCTCGGGGTAGTCGTAGTTGTAGCCGATGTTGTCGGTGCTGAAGGGGCCGTGGTTGTTCGTGTCGGTTTTGTGGTTCGGGATGGGGTCGAACTTGCCGAAGGTCTCGCGCCAGCCTGCCTCGAAGATGCGCAGGAGCAATTCGTATTGGGTCGGGTCGTAGCGCTCGGGTTTGGGGAAGGGGATGCGGTTCTCGGGACGGTTCGTCAGGCACATGCGGAAGCAGTAGGCCTGGACGCGGTGGTCGCCCTCGCCCTTCACACCGGGGTCTTCCGTGCTGATGCGGGCGAGGACGCCGCTCGCAGGATCGCTGGGATCGACGTAGGGGCTGATGCGGGTGTCGATCGTGTCGAAATGGTGGCGGTGGTGGAGCACGCCGACTTGGACGCCGTTCCATTCCTCGCCGTAGACCGAATTGGCCTCGCGCCCGACATGGTAATCGACCCCGGCGGCGGCGATGAGGTCGCCCTCGTAGGTGGCGTCGAAAAAGATTTTCCCGGCGTAGGTCTTGCCGCTGAGCGTGGTGATCGAGCGGATCGCCCCGTCCGTGACGACGACGCCCTTCTCGCGATCGAGCCATTCGTCGCGGTGGACCTCGATGTCGAATTCCTTCACGTAGTCCTCGAAGACCTTCTCGGCCACGCTCGGCTCGAAAATCCACATGGTGCGGTTCTCGCCGTCCATCGCGGGGGTGCCTTGGCCTTTGTTCCCGTATTCCCCGGGCTTCTGCCACTTCCAAGTTTCCGGCTTCTGGTATTCGAGCCAGACGCGGTGGTAGAAGTCGCGGGAGAGACCGCCGATGACTGCCTTGTTGCCCGTGTCGGTGAAGCCGAGGCCACCGCTGGACAGGCCCCCGAGGTGCTTGTCGGGGCTGACGACGACGACGGACTTGCCCATCTTCTTCGCCTGCACCGCGGCGATGACGGCGGCGCAGGTGCCGCCGTAGACGACGAAGTCGCGTTCGAGGGCTTTCCCCTCCTGCGCGGCGAGCGGCGCGAGGGACAGGGCGAGGGCGAGGAAGGCGGCGAGGGCGCGGGGAAGGGTTTTCATAAAGCTTTTGCGAAGCATAGGAATCCGGAGCGGCGAAGACAAGCACCCAGTTCGCGCCGATTTTTTTGTGACCGAAAGGCGGCGCGGGGGAATCACGCCCGGCCCTCGGGGTGGGTCCCGCAGCGGAGAAGGCTTGCGGAAAGGCCGCTTCCATTCCATCCATGGGCTTTCTCCAAGACCATGATCGAAAGGCAAAACGGCGGCGAGGACGAGGTCGTGATCCTCATCACAACCTTTCCCGACCAGGAGAGCGCGCACCGCATCGGCGGACACTGGGTCGAATCGCGGCTCGCCGCTTGCGTCAACCTCGTCCCCGGGGTCGAGTCCCTCTATCGCTGGGAGGGGAAGGTGGAGACGGGCGCGGAGATCCTCGCCCTCGTCAAGACGACCCGCGCCCGCCTGCCGGAACTGGAGGCCTCGCTGCGTTCGCTGCATCCCTACGAATTGCCCGAACTGCTCGTGATCCCGCCCACCGACGGATCGTCCGATTATCTGGGCTGGGTGCGGAACGGGGTATCGACCGAATCGCCACCGGGCCGATGACTCACCGGGGATCGCTCCCGTGGACGCCGTCCTTCTCCTCGACCGGAAGCCGCAGTGCCGAGGCCTCGGGGCGGTCCTCGGCGAACCAGCGGTTGCCCTCGAAAGCGAAGGTCTCCGGCGCGGTCCCGCCCCCGACATTGACCTCGACGCGAATCTGCGAACGGCGGAAGACGACGCGGTTGCCCGCGATCCGCACATTCCGGCAGGGGACGAAGTCCGGCGCGGCCGTCTCCTGCAGGATGCGGAAGATCCACCGCTCGGGAAAGAGGATCGTGTTGTCCGTGAACTCCGCCCCGTCCACCCCGACGAAGGCCGCCGCGCAAAGGCCGCCCTCGATGGTGTTGCCGCGAGCGACGAGACGGGCGGCCTCGTGCTTCGCTCCGGGCGGGCGGAAGTAGTCGAGCCCGGTCGAGCCGCCGAGATTGAGGGGGCGCTCCCCCGCGTTCTGGAAATGGCAGTTCTCCACCGTCACTTCCGAACTGCCGCCCTTGATCTGGACTCCGGCGCTCGCGGTGAAACCCTCCTTCCCCACGAAACGGCAGCCTGTGATGAGCGAACGGTGGCAGCCGACCAGATCGATCCCCTGCCCGCCCCAGCCTTCGACGAGGCAGTCGCGGATCGTCAACCCGGCGAGGCCCGAGCCCTTGATCCCGTCGTGGTTGCCCCGAGGCCCGACCTCGCGGATTTCGAGACGCTCCAGCGTGATCCCCTCGACTAGGTTCTCCCGGTCCCCGCCGTCGTCGAGATTGACGCCGTTCGCCGTCTGCCCGCGCGTCCGCAGATGGCTCACCGTCAGGCCGGGACAGCGGGAGAAGAGCCACGCGTTGGCCTCGCCGACGAACTCCGGCGGATCGGCGGGATCGAGCGCGGTGACGGTGAGATTCGCGATCCCGGCGACGTAATGTCCGCCCGGATACTCGCCCGGCGCGATCTTGAGCGTGTCGCCGTCGGCGAGCTTCGCGAGGGCGGCGCGGAGCTCCTCCGGGGAATGCACCACGATCTCGGCGGCGGAGACGGAACCGCCCGCTAACATCGCGACGGCGAAGAGGAAACGTTTCATCGTCCCGCTTCTTCGAATTCGATCCCCTCGTAGATCTCCTCCAGCCTCAGCGAGACGCTGATCTCCGGGAAGTCGAGGGCGTCGTCCGGCCCGGTGAGCCGCACCTTCTCCCAACCATCCCCCGCCCGCCGGAACCATTCGACCGCACGCTTCGTCTGGGACACGATCACATAATGCCGGAGCGAAGCGATCCCCTGATAGGCGAGCAGCTTCTCGCGGCGGTCCGTCGATTCGGTCGAGGCGCTGGTGACTTCGAACAGGATCAAGGGTCGATCCAAATAGTATTCGTGACGGTCCGTCGGGTCGCAGCCCACCATCACGTCGGGATAGTAGAAGAAAACGCCGGCCTTCGTGCGGACGCGGACTTTCACATCGGCGAGATAGGCTTCGCAAGGGCCTTTTCCCATGCGCTGGACGAAAACGGAATAGATGCGACCTCCGATCACGTTGTGTCGCCGGCTCGCCCCGCTCATCGCATGGACGGTCCCGGCGAGATATTCGTGCTTCGGATCGCGGGTCTTCTCAGCCTCAAGATACTCCTCGACCGTTTCCAGATTGAATTTCTCCGCCTCCATTTCGCGGGAAAAATGCCACGACGACGACAGGCACGCAATCCCGCATTTCCTTTCCGGGGAGGCAAGGACGAAACGACATTGGACAAACCCGCAAGCTGAGGCATTAATCCCTCCTCCCACCTCCTCCAGAAAGCTCCGTGAGCCTCATCGTCCAGAAATACGGCGGCACCTCCGTCGGCACGCCCGAGCGGATCCGCAACGTCGCGCGGCGCATCCTTGAGACGCAGCAGGCGGGCAACCAGGTCGTCGCGGTCGTCTCGGCCATGGCCGGGGTCACGAACAACCTCATCAAGCTCGCCGACGAGGTCACCGGCTCGGCGCAGCCCTCCGAGCGCGAGATGGACGTGCTCCTCGCCACGGGCGAGCAGACCACCATCGCCCTCACCGCGATGGCCCTGCACTCGATGGGGGCCAAGGCCGTCTCCCTCACCGGGGCGCAGGCGGGGATCGTGACCGACGGGGTCCACACGAAGGCCCGCATCTCCAACATCACGCCCCACGGCGTCCACGAACTGCTCGACGCGGGCAACATCGTCATTCTCGCCGGTTTCCAAGGCAAGACGCGGGACGGGAACATCACCACGCTCGGTCGCGGCGGGTCGGACCTGACCGCCATCGCCATGGCCGCCGCCATCGACGCGGACCTTTGCCAGATCTACACCGACGTGGACGGCGTCTACACCTGCGACCCCCGCGTCGTGCCCGGCGCGCGCAAGATCGACGAGATCAGCTACGACGAACTCCTCGAAATGGCCAGTTCGGGTTCGAAGGTGATGCAGTCGCGCTCCGTCGAGTTCGCCAAAAAGTTCGGCGTCACCTTCGAGGTGCGCAGCAGCCTCAACCAGAATCCGGGAACCCTCGTCAAAGAAGAAACCATGAGCATGGAATCCGTTGTCATCCGCGGCGTCAGCCTCGAACGTGCCCAAGCGAAGGTCACCATCGGAGGGGTGAAGGACCTCCCCGGCACGGCGAGCCGCATTTTCGGCGCGGTGGCCGGGGCGAACATCCTCGTCGACATGATCGTGCAGAACGTCTCGAAGACGGGCATCACCGACATCTCCTTCACCGTGCCCAAGGACGACGTGGCCAAGGCCGAGGCGGCCCTGCGCCCCGTGCTGGCCGAGCTCGGCGAGGGCGTCACCTTGGAGGCGCAGGACGGCATCGCCAAGCTCAGCGCCGTGGGCATCGGGATGCGCTCGCATTCCGGCGTCGCCGCGGAGATGTTCAAGGCGCTCGCCGACGCCGGGGTGAACATCGAGATGATCTCCACCTCCGAAATCAAGATCTCCGTGACCGTCGCCGAGGGCGACATCGACCGCGCCGCGAACGTGGTCCACGAGGCCTTCGGGCTGGGAGCGTTGTAGCCGGGGTCATTGACCCCGGTCGAACGTCGTTTGGACGCCCGATCCGGCCTCAGTGAGGCCAGCCACAGCGCTGGCGCGTTTTTCCCCCCTCATCCATTATCTTTGCTGGAATGAACCACTAGCGAGTCAAGGGGGCTTGGGAAAGCCCCCAACAGGGTCCAGCCTCCGACCCAACCCTCTTGCCTCACCTCACCGCCGCCATCACCCCCTCGGCCAGCCTTGCAAACGCCGCCGAGATTGCGTTCGCCGCCGGGTCGAGCAGGGCAACGGGTTCGCCGCGGTCGGCTCGGGCGCGGGTCTCGATGTCGAGGGGGATTTGCGCCAGCAAGGGCACGCCGAGACGTTCGGCCTCGGCCTTGCCGCCACCTTCGCCGAAAATGGGGTATTTCGTCCCGTGGTCGCACTCGAACCAGGCCATGTTCTCGACGAGGCCGCTGATGGGCACGTTGACCTTCTGGAACATGGAGACGGCTTTGCGGGCGTCGATCAGGGCGACCTCTTGCGGGGTCGTGACGATGACGCTGCCGTCCACGGCCACGGTCTGGACGATGGTGAGCTGGATGTCGCCGGTGCCGGGAGGCAGGTCGAGGACGAGGCAGTCGAGATCGCCCCAGAGGCACTGCCGCAGGAACTGCTGGGTGTAGCGCGTCGCGAGGGGGCCGCGCACGATCACGGGCGAGTCGTCCTCGAGAAGGAAACCCATGGAAATGGCCTTGATGCCGTGCGCCTCGATGGGGACGATCTCGTTGCGGTCCGTGGCCATGGGCTGCTGGTCGGCCGCGCCGAGCATGAGGGCGATGCTGGGTCCGTAGAGGTCGCAGTCGCAGAGGCCGACCCTGGCCCCGGTGCGGGCGAGGGCGATGGCAAGGTTCGTCGCGACGGTGGATTTGCCGACGCCGCCCTTGCCGCTGGCCACGGCGACGATCTTTTTCACACCGGGAATGGACATCTGCGCGGCGGTGGGATTTCCGGCGACGGGCTCGGGCGGGTCCTTGAGGTCGAAGTCGATGACGATCTTCCCCGCGCCTTCGAGGGTGGCGAGAGCCTCCTCGATGCCTTGGTGGATGGCGCGGGGGACGGCGGGGTCGCGGGTCGCGAGGCTGACGAGCACGGTGATGTCGCCGCCGTCGACCTCGATGCGCTTGACGAGGCCGAAGGAGAGGATGTCGCGGCTGAAGCCGGGGTAGTTGACTTGACGGAGCTTTTCCCGAACGGATTCTTCGTTGATCATGGGCCGTGGACGTGGAGGGGATTCCCCGATAGGCGATTACGCCGCGAAGTCCAGCGCGGAGACATAGGAATGATGGAAGCGACGAACCTGATGCGCAAGGCGGCCGAGGCGCTCTTTCCGGAGACGGAGGAGTCGCAGGGGGCCTTTCTGCGCGCCCTGCTCGAACCCGCTCCCCGCAGTGGGGCGATCCTGTGGACGGTGCCGCGCCGCGAGGGGGAGTTCGAGACAGTCCCGCGCGAGATGCTGCCGCCTTGGCTGCCCGACGCGGTGGAGCTGGTGCGACCGGGGGTGAAAATCGGCTTCGCCCCGGCCTACGCGGCGGGGGAGGTCTATCCGCTGGATTTCTCCTCGGTGGTGGCGGGGTCGGCGATGCTGGCGGCCCGCGAGGCGCTGCCGCCACAGCCGCGCGTGCTCGATCTCTGCGCCGCGCCGGGCGGGAAGACGATCCTCGCCTCGGTCCTGCTGCGTCCGGGCCTGATCCTCGCGAACGAGGTGGAGGGGAGGCGGCTCGGGCCGCTGCGGCACAATCTCTCGCGCTGCCGGGTGGAGCGGGCCTTCACCCAGCGTCTCGCGGCGGAGGAGATCGCGCGGTTCGCTCCGGGAGCCTTCGATCTCTGTCTCGTCGATGCGCCCTGCTCGGGGCAGTCGCTGCTGGCGAAGGGGATCGCGAATCCGGGATGCTTCCATCCCTCGACGGTGAAGGGAAACGCGCGGCGGCAGCTCCGCATCCTCGCGGCGGCGGCGGAGACGATGGCTCCGGGCGGCTTTCTCCTCTACACGACCTGCACCTTCAGCCCGCGCGAGAACGAAGGGGTGGCGGGGAAATTCCTCGAAAGCTCGCCGGAGTTCACCCCGGTGGAAGTGCCGCATCTCGCGGAATTGCGTTCGCCGCTGGCGGACTTTCCCGCGTATCGCGACTACCCGCATCGTTCGCCGGGGGTGGGGGGATTCGCGGTGCTGTTGCGGCGGGCGGAGGAGGCCGGAACCCGTTCGCACGATCCGCTGCCCGCGCCGCTGTTGGATTATCCGGTGAAGGGTCCGTCGAGCGGGGTGGCGTGATGGTTCCGCCGGGACCATCGGCAAGATGCCGATGCCACATGGGAGGTGGAGGCCGCCACTACTTCATCCCCTCCGGCAGCGGCATCCCGTAGAAACGCTGGAAGAAGGCCGCCCGCCGCTCCGCATTCGTGCCGACGCCTTCGAGGCTGGCCCAGACCAGTCGGCGGGCCGTGGCCATCATGTCCAGCCCCATCAGGAAGCGCTCCTCCGGCGTCTTGCGCATCATCGCCGCAAAGAAGCCGCGCATTGACCTCCGGTGGCGTGTCCTTCACGGCAAAACCCGTGTCAGCATATCTGTCAGGTTCAATGCGGCTGACCATGTTTTCAGATACTCCAGGTCGCAGCCGTTCGCAATCAGGTTCCCCTCATCAGGCAACGGGGAGTTGGAAGGACATAGAAATCAACCGCCCTCATTTGATCGAGCTTCCACCTTTTTCTCGCGGACTTCGTAGAAAATACGGACACCTTCCGTTCTTTTCCGAAGCTCGAACAAATCGATCGCTCCAAGCAGGCCGCTCAATTTCGCGAAGCCGAAGGTTCGGTGGTCGATGGAACTCTGGTTGGAGATATGGTTCCCCAATGGACCGAGAAGCGACCATCCGTCCTCGTCGGCCGTCGCTTGCATCGCGGCTCGAAGCGTGTTCATCAGTTTGGTGTTTCCCTTCAATTGATTGGTAGAAGTCCGTTGCTGCTTGCGAGCTTCGGTCGCTTTGTCGTCGTCATCGAGGTAAAGGAACCGCGTGCAACTGTTGATGAAAGGCGCCGGGGTGTTTTGACCTCCGAAACCGATCACTTGCTTTCCCTCGGCGCGAAGGCGGGTGCATAGAGGAGTGAAATCGCAATCGGACGAGATCAGGGAGAAGGTATGCACCTCCTTCGTGTAGAGGATGTCCATCGCGTCGATGACGAGCCGCATGTCCGTTCCGTTCTTGCCCTTCACGATGTCGAACAACTGCACCGGTTCGATGGCGTGCTCCTGAAGCGCCTCCGCCCAGCCTTTGAGGGTGGGCTTGGTCCAGTTGCCGTAAGCGCGGCGAATGTTGGCGACCCCGTAGCTGGCTAGCTCAGCCATGATGAACTCGATTTTTGCGGCTGGGGCATTGTCCGCGTCAATGAGCAGGGCAATGGAGTCGGTAGGAGCGGGAAGGGACATTTGCGCGGAAGTATACGGGCAGAAGGGTATTTCCACAAATGTTGCCCCCCGCCCCGCCAATGTCCCACCCCCCATGCGAAGATGGGGCACGCGACGGGCTTGCTTCGCCGCCGCGCCTCGCTACCCTGAACCTCCCCGATGATCCGCCTCCTCCACACCGCCGACTTGCATCTCGGCCTGAAATTCACCCGCGGCGGCTACGCGCCCGCCTTGAGCGAAGGCCTCGCGGCGCGGCGGCTCGAATGCCTGCGCAAACTGGTCGCGCTGGCGGAGGAGCAGTCCTGCGGGCTGATCGTGGTGGCGGGCGACCTCTTCGACACGCCCCGCGTTCCGAAAGGGCTGGTGCGCGAGGCGGCGGCGGCGCTGGGGCGCTTCGAGGGCATCGTCGCGGTGCTGCCGGGCAACCACGACTACGCGCAGGAGGACGACCCGCTCTGGCCGGTCTTCGCCGACGCCCTCGGCGAGCGGCATCATGTGCTCCGACGCGAGACGCCCTGCGACTTGCGCGGGCAGGGAATCCCGCTCGTGCTTTTCCCCGGCGTGTGCGGCTCGCGCCACTCGAAGACGAACTCGGTCGGCTGGGTCGGCGAGGCCCTTGCCGCCCTCGACCTGCCGCCGGAGATCCGCCGCGCCGGGGTCGCCCACGGCAGCCTTGAGGGTCTTTCGCCGGACTTCGGCGGGGACTACTTCCCGATGATGCGCCGCGAACTGGAGGAGTCGGGCATGGATGTCTGGCTGCTCGGACACACCCATGTGCGCTTCCCCGACCGCGAGCGCTTCGAGGGCGAGCGTGTCCTGTTCCCCGCCACGCCGGAGCCGGACGGTTTCGACTGCCGCCACGGGGGGCACGCTTGGATCGTGGAGATCGGCGAGGACGGCTCGGTCGCGGGCGAGTCGGCGCGGACGGGGCGCTTCCGCTTCCGCACGGTCGCGAAAACGCTCGCGGGCGAGGCCGGGATCGAGGCGCTGCGAGGCGAGTTCGGCGGCTTCGACGCGGAACGCGATCTGGTGAAGCTGATCCTCTCGGGCCGCCTCCCCGGCGAACTGTTCGAGAGCCGGGGCGAATGGCTCGGCGAATTGGAGAAAGCCGCGCTCTATCTGGAGACGGACCACGGCGGACTCCTCCGCGAGATCACGGCGGCGGACATCGGGCGGGAGTATTCGGCGGGTTCCTTCCCCCATCGGCTCCTCTCGGGACTCGCCGACGACGAGGGCGACGCGGAGGCCTTGCAGCTCGCTTGGGAACTGGTGAAGGAGGCGAGGTCATGATCCTGCGTCGGCTCCATCTCCATCCCTTCGCCGGGTCCGCCGACCGCGAACTGTCCTTCGCGCCGGGGCTCAACGTCGTCCTCGGACCGAACGAGGCGGGCAAATCGACCCTGCGACGCGCCCTGCGGCAGGCCCTTTTCGTCTCCACGAAGCTGACGAAGCGCGAGGCGGAGCGCGAGGTGAAACCGCACCTGCCTCTGACTGGCGGCGACACCCTTCGCGTCTCCGTCGAGCTGGACGAGGACGGGTCGATATGGACGCTCGCGAAGCAGTGGGCGGCTGGTGCTTCCACCTGCGAATTGCGGCGGCCCGACGGAGGCATCGTGAGCGACGCGGCGGCGGTCGATCAAGCTGTCGCGGAACTGCTCGGACTCACCCGGGGCACTTGGGAGCACGTCCTCATCGCCGCGCAAGGCGAGGTCGGTGCGAGCCTCGACCGTCTCGACAGCGGCGATCCGGGCGATCTCGACGAACTGAGCAAGCGCCTCCGCCGCGCCGCCTTCGAGACCGACGGCGTCTCCATCGAGAAGCTGGGGGCCGTCCTCGAAGCCCGCCGCGAGGCCGCCTTCGGGCGCTGGGACCGCACCATGAAACGGCCCGAAGGAAATCGTGGTCTTGACCAGCGATGGGCGCGCGGGGCCGGCTCCATCGTCAACGCTTGGTATGAACGCGAGGCCGCTCGATCCGCTCTGGAACAGGCGGAAGGCTACTACCGCCGCCTCGACGAGATCAACGCCGCCCTGGAGCAGGCCCTCGAAGCGAAGGACTCCCTCGACGCGTGGATCGCGGGGCACGAGTCCGCCGCCCGAGACGCGGAGCAGCGTGTCCGTTTGGAAGCCGAACTCGCCGCGGTCGAGGCGCAGGGCAAGGGGATGCGCCAGGCCTCGCAGGAATGGCCCGTGGCCGAGAGCCAGGCGAAGGAACGCGAAACCCTCGCCGCCGCCCTGCGGGAAAAGGCGGTTTTGCTAGGGCAGGAGCTTGCCCGCGTCCAAGCCTGGGAGGCGGCGGGGAAAACGCGGCGCTTGCTTGAGGAGGCGGAGCGTCTCGCCTCCGCCGTGGAGACGGCGCGGCAGGAGCGGGACGCCGTCGGCGCGGTCGAGGGCGAGGCCGTCTCCGCGCTGGAATCGCTCGAAAAGGAGCGCGACCGTCTCCGCGCCCGCATCGAGGCCGCCACCCTTCGGGTGCGCCTCGCCGCCGCCCGCGCCCTGCGCGTGGAGACCCACTCGGGCCTCGACGACGCGGAGACTCACGAGCTCGGCGTGGACGGGGAACTGGAGTTCGAGGCGGGCGGACGCGTCCTCCTGCGCGAGGCCTCGGGCGCGTGGGAGATCGAGGTTTCCTCCGGCGGGATCGACGCCGTCGCCGACACGGAGCGCCACCATGCTTTGGGCGAAGAGTTGGCGGAGCGCCTCGCCGCCCTCGGCGTCGCGGACCTCGCGGCGGCCAAGGCGAAACGAGCCGCCTACTTGGAGAAAGCGCAGCGGGCCGCCCTGCTCGAAGGCCAACTCGCCGAAGCCCTCGGCTCCCGCAGTCTCGCGGAGCTGCGCGCCGAAGCCGCCGCCGCGAGCGGAGGGGAGGCGGCCCCGTCCCGGTCCGGCGCCGAGGTCGCCGCTGAAAAAGCCCGCGCCGAGAGCGAAGCCGCCGCCGCCGATCGCGAGACCGCTACCTTGCGCCGCCGCATCACGGCTTGGGTCGGGGAGTTCGGGTCGCTCGACGAGTTGATCGACCGTCTCGCCGACCTGCGCGGCGGACACAGGAAGCTGAAGGAGCGCCACGAATCGCTCCAGCCCCTCCCCGAGGGCTGCGTCGACGCCGAGAGCTTCCTCCGCGACTTTCGCGCGAAACGCGAGTCGCTCGACGAAGCCCGCGCCAAGGTGAACCGCCTCCTCGTGGAGAAAGCCGAGCTTTCCCGCGACGAACCGGACGAGGAGCCCGCCGCCGCCGCCGAGCGCCACGACCTCGCCTCCGCCGCCTTCGCCCGCGCCCTGCGCGAGGGCGAGGCCATCGAGCGCATCCAGCGCGACTACGAGGCGCTCCGGGCCGAACTCGACGGCGGCACCCTCGCCCCATGGCGGGAGCACCTCGCCGCGATCCTCGCGCCCCTCACCCACGACCGCTACCTCGGCCTCTCGCCCGAGGAGGGCACCGCCTCGCGCGGGGACGGGACCGCGATCCCCTTCGCCCTCCTCTCCGCCGGTACGCGCGCCTCCCTCGGCCTCGCCCTGCGGCTTTCCATGGCGCGTTGGTTTCTCGAAGGCCGCGACGGCTTCCTTCTCCTCGACGACCCACTCGTCGATCTCGATCCCAGGCGGCAGGAGGCCGCCGCCGCGATGCTGCGGCGCTTCGCGGAGGAGAAGCAGGTCGTCGTCTTCACCTGCCATCCCGCGCACGCCGAGCGGCTCGGCGGGAGGAAATCCGAAATCTGAAGTCCGAATTTCCGGAACGGTGGCAAAACGCTTTCCTCCAGACTGGATTCGCGGGGATTTGCGGTTATTTTCCAATCATTGAACAGGGTTCCTCCGGCTCGACCGGGGAGACTCTTCGGTTTGCATCGACCGGGAAAATGAAAAACTCGATGGTGTCCCGTCCATGAACGAGGAAAGCTGCCAAGCGGACATTTGCATCATTGGGGCGGGGGTGGCCGGCGCTGCGATGGCTTGCTCCCTCGCGGGTTCGGGCAAGCAGGTCTGCGTGGTCGAGAAGGACTGGAAGGAGCCCGACCGCATCGTGGGCGAACTGTTGCAGCCCGACGGCATCGAGCAGCTCGCCGAGATGGGGTTGAAGCCGATGCTCGAAGGCTACGACGCGCAGGACATCATCGGATACACGATCATCCACAGCCACCGCCCCATCCACATCGACTATCCCGGCTCCAAGACCGGGAAGGGGATGCGGAACGGCAAGTTTATCCAGAAGATGCGGAGCGCTTTCTCCGCCGGCGACAACATCCGCTGCTTCGAGGCGGAGGCCAAATCGCTCATCCGCAACAAGGACGGCGGGGTCGCGGGGGTGGAGTGCTCCGGAAAGACGGGGGGGAGTTTCGCGATCCAGGCGGACCTCACCATCGTGGCGGACGGCATCTTCTCCTCCTTCCGCAAGCAGCTCGTCCGGGGGACGGGGGAGGTCACCGGGTATTTCCTGGGTTTCCTCTTGAAGGGCTGCTCCCTGCCCTTCGAAGGGAGGGGGCATGTGTTTTTGACCGATCCGAGTCCCTTTCTCTGCTATCCGATCTCGGGCGACGAGATCCGGTTCCTCGTGGATTTCCCGAAGGGGAAGCCACCGAAGAGAGGCGGGGAGCTGGTCCGCTACCTGAACGAGCGCGTCCGCTCCCGGATTCCCGAAGGGATGCACGCGGCCTTCGACGCCTGCATGGAGGAGGGCGCGTTCAAGGCGATGCCGAACCATTACCTGCCTTCGAAAGCGGTCCCGGCCGACGGCATCCTCGTGCTGGGCGACGCCCTGAACATGCGCCACCCGCTCACTGGCGGGGGGATGACGGTCTGCCTCCGCGACGTCAACACCTGCGCCGGGCTGCTGCGGAGCATGGAGATCGCAACGCCCCAGCAACGGCTCGCCTTGGCGAGAAAATTCTACGGGTCGAGGACGCAGAACACCGTCGTGAACGTGCTCGCCGACGCGCTCTACAACGTGATGGGCAACCAGAAGCTGAGGGATGCCTGCTTCCATTACCTGGCCGAGGGCGGGAAGCAGGCCGAGGAATCCATCGCGCTCCTCTCGGGCTTGGACAAGCGGAGGGTGTCCCTGCTGAAGCATTTCGTCTCCCTCGCGGCGAAGAGCGGCTGGGGCGGGATCAAGAGGCAACGGAGCCTCTCCTCCGCGACCGACGCCTACCATCTGACCGGAGAGGCCTACCGCATCATCTCCCCGCTGTTGCAGAACGAGCTGAAGAGCAAGCCTTTGCAGGCGGGGCTCGGGCTGGCGGGGACCCTGTTCAAGTCGAAAGCCTCGTGACGACGGCGGGTCGGCGTCAGTCCTCCTCGACCTCCTCTTTCCGCTCCGCCGCCGACAGGCCGAACCTCTCGCGGTATACCGTGGGCGGCAGGTCGAAGACGGCCTCGAACTGCTCCGAAAGCTCGCCGGGCGAAGACCAGCCGAGGACTTTGGCGAGGCGGCGCGGTTCCTCGCGTCCGGTGAGGAGGCGGAACGCGGCGTGGAAGGCGCGACGGCGCAGGGCGTAGTCGGCCAGGGACAGGCCGGTGAGGTCGCCGAAGGCCTTCTCGACGGCCTCCCTCTCGTGGCCGCCGCGCGGCATCTTCCCCGGGGTGAAGGGTTCGCCGCGATGGACGCAGGCCTCGATGTGGTCGAGGGCGTGGGCGGCCTCGGGCAGGATTTCGAGGTCCGGGACGCCCCGCCAGAAGCGGCGGTGCTCGTCGGCGAGGAGGGCCAACAGCTTCAGCATGGAGACGCGGACGACGGGTTCGAAGTGTCGCTTCTCGCGGAGGAGTCCCTGCAAATACTGGAGTTCGGAGCGGATGCGGGCGGCGTTCTCGCCGCGCGTGGTGAAGACGTGGATGCTCTCGTCGCAGGGACGGCGGAACCAGGACTGGTCGAAGAAAAGCCCCAGCAGGTCGGGCGAACGGGCGACGAGCTCGTAGTCGAGGGCGAACCACTCGGGCAGGTAGCGCACCCGGGTCAGGACGACCCCGTCGGGCCGCTTCACGGTGTGGCGGTGGCCGGGGTTGGCCATCACCGCCGCGCCTTCCCGCACCGACTGGGCGCCGGCCTCGCTCTCGTGGACGAAGGTCCCCGCCTCGACGAAGAAGATCTCGGGGAAGTTCGTCGCGGGGAATTCGTATTCGTCGATGAGCTGGAAACGCGTCAAGCGCACGGGCCAGCGGCCCGAGTTCTCGATGCGGCTTTCCGCGATTCCAGTCTTTGAAAACAGGGCCATGTCTCAGCGGGCGTCGTCGGGCCGGGGCATCTCGAACTCCGCCGGGTAGCGGACGGAGACGAGGGTGAGCCCGTCGGCGGGTGCGCAGTAGGGGGCCTTCGCCCCGCCGCCGTCGAGGAGGATGTCAAAGGCCCCGTCCGCGATCCGCCCGCGTAGAACATACACGGCTGTGCCGACGAGGAAACGCACCATTTTATACAGGAAACCGTTTCCCCGGAAGCGCAAGACGAGTTCGTCGCCATCCCCCGATTCCCGCAGGGAGGCCTCGTGGAGGGTGCGTCGGGTGTCGCGGGCCTCGTCGCGTCCGTCGTGGCGCTTCGCGGAGAAGGGGCGGAAATCCCGGGTGCCTTCGTAGCGCGCGAGGATCGCGGCGAGCGCGTCGGCCGGGCCGAGGCCGGGCTGGTGCCAGGCGAGCCCGCGGCGCAGGGGCGGCAGCACTTCGCCGATGGCGATGGCGTAGTCGTAGGTCTTCTCCACGGCGGAGAAGCGGGCGTGGAAGGCCGGGGCGATCTCGCGGCAGGCGGTCGCGCGGATCGTCGGGGGGAGCGTGGCGTTGAGCGCCCGCCGCCACTCCCGCCCGCCCATGCGGGAGGCGGCAGGGGCGTCGAAATGGGCGACCTGCCCCGTGGCGGAGACGCCCGCGTCGGTACGGCCCGAGCCTTGCGCGGAAACCACCGCCGGGCAGATCGCGGCGAGGGCGGACTCCACCGCATCCTGCACGGTGCCGCCGCCGCGCTGGCTCTGCCAGCCGGAGAAAGGGCGGCCGTCGTAGGCGAGGTCGAGCCGAAAGCGGCGCGTCGGTAAGGGGGCGTCGTCCATCGTCGGAAGGCGGCGAAGGTAGCCTATTTTTCCGGCGGGGCCTTGCCAAATCGCTTCCGCCGCCGTCCATTGCCCCCGTGCCGAGGCCACCCAAACCACCCCCCCCCTTCGATCTGAAGCAGCACCTCCTGTTGCTGCACAAACAGATACTGCCCCTGTTCTTCCTGCTCTGCGCCTTGGTGATGGTGATCGTCATCGTCACCCGTGCCGGGCGGCAAGGAGCCGATCTGCCCGGCGAGGACTTTGTCGGCGCAAGGATCGGGCTGCTGCGCCCGGTCGCGGGGGCGGCCTTCGATCCCGCGTTCGCGACGCTCTCGCCGACGGAACTGGTCCTCGCGCCCACGGCGGTCGTCTCCGGCCCGCCACGAAGCCCGCTGGGAGGCGAAGAGGTTCGGGCCACCGCCGACGGGTTCGTCGTCTTCGCCGACACGGACACCGTCGTCCTGGTCCATGACGGCCCGGACGGAATCGTGGAAAGCGTCTACCGGGGCCTCGCGAGGGTCCGGGTAGGGGTCGGTGCCCGAGTGCGGCGGGGCGGAACGGTTGGGACGGCGGCGGACGACGCCCTCCGCTTCGAATCGCGGCGCTTCCCCGCGCTCGCAGTCGACGGGATCGTCGGCGGCAAAGCGGATCCTCCCGAATCGACACCGAACCGCCTCGCCCCGCCTCCGTCGGGCGAAACGCTCGAAGCGGCCCCGCTGACGCTCGACGCCTCGTCCGGCGAAAGCTCCTCGGTGCCCGACCAAGGTCGATGACCCCGGCCACAGAGGGACACCCCGCTCACCTCGCCGCAAACGCTTCCCACGCCTTCGCCGGATCGATTCCGTCGATCCCGCCTTTGAAGAAGATCGCGCGATAGCGGAAGAAAAGCGATTCGCCGTTCGGGACGAGGCGGGGCGCGTCCGAGCCTTCGCCGAAAGGGTTCGCCGAGACGAGTCCTCCTTCGCCGAAGGTCCACGCGGCGGGATGGTCGGGGTTCGCGGGATGGTCGAACAGGGCGACGCCCGCGGCTTCGCCCTTGGCTTCTTTCCCCTGACAAGCCACCCAGTTGGAGCGTGCGCCGGACACGGCCGCGTCGGCGAGCCCCTCGGCATTGCGCAAGGCGGAGCTTTCCCCTCCTCCCTTCCATGCCAAGCCCGGGGCGAGGCGGATCGACCAAGCGCCCTCCGTCTCCACGCCGAGAGCGAGGTCTCCGGCGTCCGCCGCCAACTCCAAGGCGAAGTCGATGACCAGCGAGCCGTCCTCGCGGTAGGTGAAGGAGAGTTCGCGCCGGTCGGAGCAGATACGCTTCGTCTCGTCCGCCGCGTCGAGCCATTCGGATTTCGTGCGGATCGCGATCACCGGGCCTTTGATGAGGACTCCGTTCATCCCCTTGTGGAGGATGCGGCCCGGTGGTCGGCCCGAAGCGCTTCCCGACCGGAAATCGAAGCCGTTCGCGTCGCCGAGGGCGAAGAAAAGCCCCGTGGCTTCTCCCTTCTCCATCGCCGCCGTGTAGAGGCCACCCGTCGGGCCGACCACCGGATCGATCAAGGGCAGGCCCGCCTCGCCGCCGGAGCGGTAGGAGGCGACCCGGCGCTCCCCGTGGAAAAGCTCGATCGGATCGGTGCCCCGGATCGACCATCCGCCGCCGTTCCCGATCAGTTGCGCCCCCACCTCCGAGACCGGGGCGAGGGTCGCGAGCATCAGGAAACGCCGACGGGAGAACGGAGGCATGGGAAAGGGGCCGACTCCCGTAATATCTCCACTCTTGCCGAGTCCGGCAAGCGCCGATACGATAAAGGCATGATCCTCCCGCCCGCCCCGAGCCGCCGCCGTTTCCTCCAAAGCACCGCCGCTCTCGCCCTCGCGCCTTGGGCGCGTGGCTCCTCCGTGGCGGCGGAGGCTTCGCCCTACGAGTTCTGCACCTTCACCAAGCCGCTCCAGTATCTCTCCTACGAGGAGACCGCGAAGACCGTCGCGGCGATGGGCTTCGCCGGGATCGAGGCCCCGGTGCGCCCCGGCGGCCACGTCCTCCCCGAGCGCGTCGCCGACGACCTGCCGAAGCTGGCCGAGGCGCTGCGGGCCGAGGGACTCGCCCTGTCCATCATGACCTCGGGGATCAACGAAGTCAGCGCGGAGCAGCACACCGAGGCGGTCCTGCGCGCCGCCGCCGCCCTCGGGGTGAAGCGCTACCGCATGGGCTACTACCGCTACGACTTGAAGCGCCCTATCCGCGCCCAGCTCGACGAAATCCGCCCGAAGCTGAAGGATCTCGTCGCCCTCTCCCGCGAGATCGGGATCAAGCCGGTCTATCAGAACCATTCCGGCAAGGACTTCTTCGGCGCCCCGGTCTGGGATCTCGCCGAAGTCCTCGCCGACCATTCGCCAGAGGACGTGGGCGTCGTCTTCGACATCGGCCACGCCACCGTCGAGGGGGCGAAGGCTTGGCCCCTCCACTTCGCCACGGTCCGCCCTTGGCTCGACGCCGTTTACATCAAAGAGCCCTCCTGGCAGGACAACCGACTCGGCTGGGGACCCATCGGCGAAGGCGCGGTGGACAAGGGCTTCTACCAAGTGCTCCGGGAAAGCGGCTTCTCTGGTCCCGTCAGCCTGCACCTCGAATATATCGACCACCGCGACGAGGCCGCGACGCCGCGATTCCTTGAGGCCCTCGCAAAGGATTTCGCGACGCTACGCACCCTTCTTACCCCTCAGGCGAAAAAGGGGTGAGCGCCGTGCGACGATGACGATGATACTGACCAAAACCATCTCGATCGGGTTCGTCGCCGTATTGCTGTATCCGGTCGCCCGGACCTTCTACGAAATGTGCCTTTTCGAGAAGCCCGCCGAGGTGGAGGAACTCCCGGAGAACTTTCCTCCACCGGAAACTTCCGATGACTCGGGGAAACCGTCATTCGGTATCATGGCGACACAAATCCATTATGTCGTCTCGCCGTTCGAGAATCTAAATCGCTTCCTCGCCTACGGCCCGCGTCGATGGGTCGGATTTCTTGGTCTGGCCTCGACGGCGCTGATTCTCGCCCTTCTGATCTTCTCCGCCGTCTTCCATGTAGAAGGGCCGTTCCACTCATACGAATGGAAAGACGAAGTTGGCGACTTGGGCGACGAGTCCAAGGTCGGCTCCATCATCCAATGGCGATTCAACGAAGATGGCACCTTCACCCTCGGCGAGGAAGGGAGCAACGAAGACGGTCCCGCCAAAGCGCCCCCGCCGTAAACCGTCCCCGCCGCCATGCACTGCCATCGTTTCCACCCCGCCCCCTTGAGCCGCCGCGACCTGCTCCGCCGCTGCGCCCTCGGCTTCGGTGGCGTCGCGCTCCATGCGCTGATGCACGAGGAGGCTTTCGCCGCGACCCTCCCGGCAGACCCTCTCGCGCCGCGCACCCCGCATTTCCGGCCGCGGGCGCGGAACGTGATCTTCCTCTACATGGACGGCGGCCCCTCGCAGGTCGATACCTTCGACTACAAGCCGCATTTGGAAAAATACCATGGCCGCGACCCTCGCGAAGTCATCGGCGAACTCGCCCCAACCCAGTTCGACAAGGTCGGCAAGGTTCTCAAGAGCCAGTGGGCCTTCAAGCAGCGCGGCGAAAGCGGCGCATGGGTCAGCGACCTCTTCCCCCATCTCTCCGATCCCGAGGTCACCGACGAGATCGCTTTCATCAAGTCCATGACCTCGAAGTTCTCCGAGCACACCTCGGCGAACTATTTCCTCCACACTGGCAGCGGGCTTCAGGGACGCCCCAGCATGGGCGCGTGGCTCGGCTACGGCCTCGGCACGCTGAACCGCAACCTGCCCGGCTTCGTCGTCCTCAACGGCGGCCTCATCCCGCCCGGCGGACTCGACTGCTTCGGCTCGGGCTTCCTCCCCGCCGCCTACCAAGGCTCCGTCTTCCTCCCTCGCGAGCAGCCCATCGCCAACATCCGGCCGACGGAGGAGAAACCCGAATTGCAGAGGAACAAGCTCCGCCTCATCGCCGGGCTCGACCGCGGGGCGCTGGAGGCGAGTGGCCACGACCCGCAGATCGAGGGGGCGATCCGGAACTACGAGACCGCCTTCCGCATGCAGACCTCCGTGCCCGACCTGATGGATCTGCGCGGCGAAGCCGATTCCGTGAAGAAGCTCTACGGCCTCGACGCGGATTTCAAAAACACGCAGGTCTTCGGTCTGCAATGCCTCCTCGCCCGCCGCCTCGTCGAGCGCGGGGTGCGCTTCGTCGAGTTGACCTGCCCCAGCGGCAACGGCGACCGCTGGGACCAGCACGGCGACCTCTTCGACGGCCACAGCAAGAACTGCCGGACCGTCGACCAGCCCATCGCCGCGCTCCTCAAGGACCTGCGCCGCACCGGACTCCTCGACTCCACCCTCGTCGTCTGGGCGGGCGAGTTCGGGCGCACCCCCTTCGCCCAAGGGACCGACGGACGCGACCACAACCCCTTCGGCTTCACCGTGTGGATGGCCGGAGGCGGGGTGAAGGGAGGCGTCAGCGTCGGCGAGACCGACGAATGGGGCTACAAGGCCGTCCGCGACCGCTTCGAGATGCACGATCTCCATGCGACGATGTTGCACCTGCTCGGCATCGACCACACGAAGAGCACCTTCCGCTTCAGCGGGCGCGACATGCGCCTCACCGACGTGCATGGGCATGTCATCGGGGCGGTGACGGGGTGAGCGGCGGAGTGGAAAATTCCCGCTTGCGCCGGGGCGCGTTCGCGAGGGAAACTCCCCCATGCCCCGCGAAACCCGCAGCGAAAGAATCCGGCGCCGTCGCGAGGAGATGGCCGCCACCGACCGGAACAGCCGACGCCTCCTCTTTCTCGTCGTCGCGGGCTTCGCCCTTCTCGTGCTCGTCCTCCTCGTGGTGCGCCGGGTCGGTTCGGGACCGCTCGATCTGAACCGGGCCTCCGTCGAGCAGCTCCAGACCCTGCCCGGCGTCGGACCCGAGACCGCGAAGGCCATCGTCAAGGGGCGGCCCTACCGCACCATCGAGGATATCGAAAAGGTCAAGGGCATCGGCCCCGCCACCGTCGAGAAGCTGCGCGACAGGGTCAAGGCCGGGGATTGACCCTGTCGGGTCGCTCGCATGACACGACGTCCCCTTGCTCCGGGGCGCGGTCGTGGCACAGTATCGGACGCACTCGATGCCCCCCTCCCCACCGCCACCGCCCGGCAGCGCGGCCCGCCAGCGATACCTCCTCGGACGCCTTTTCCGGCTCACCGCCCGCCACGGCTGGCGCTCGCTCGGACTGGTGGCGCTGAACACCGCCCTCCTCGCCCTCGGTCTCGCCGGGCTCGGCGGGGTCGGCCTCGCCGTGGACTACCTGCGCGAGCAGGTCCAGCCCGGAGCGCCTGCGGCGAAGTTCCCCTTCGGCTGGCACCCGCCCGACGCGTGGGAGCCCCGCACCGTCCTCCTCGCCCTGGGACTCTGGATTTTCGCCGCCGCCGCCCTGCGCGCCTGGCTCGCCCGACTCACCGCCATCAGCACGAACCGCCTCGGCCAAGGCCGTATCGTCGTCGAGTTGCGCTCCGCGATCTATGCGAAAATGCAGCGCATGAGCTTCCGCTTCTTCGACGCGAACGCGACGGGATCGCTCATCAACCGCGTCACCGGGGACACGCAGTCGGTGCGGCTCTTCATCGACGGGGTCGCGGTGCAGGCGCTGAACGTCGTCCTCGCCGCTGTCTTCTACGTCGTTTGCCTCGCCAAGATCCACCTCGGCCTCACCCTCGCCTGCTTCGCCTTCCTGCCCGTCCTCGGCCTCGTCGTGGCCCTCTTCTCCCGCTGGCTCCGGCCCGACTACGAGGAGGGGCGCAAGCGCGTCGACCGCCTCGTCCTCGTTTTCGAGGAACTCGCGCGGGGCATGGGCGTGGTGAAGAGTTTCGGCTTGCAGGACTGGGCCGAGAGCCGCTTCCTCGAAGCCAACGCCTCCGTCCGCGACCAGAAGCGTCGCGTCTTCGGCAAATTGACCATCCTCCATCCCCTCATCTCCCTGCTGAACCAGCTCAGCCTCGTCGTCCTCCTCGGCTACGGCGGATGGCTCGCGATCCGGGGCGACATCCCCGTGGGTACGGGGCTCATCCTCTTCGCCGGAATCCTCCAGCAACTCAACGCCCAAGTCAACGCCATCGGCGCCGTCGCCGACAACCTCCAGCAGACCCTGACCGGGGCCGACCGCGTCTACGAAGTCCTCGACGCCCCGCCCGGCATCACCGACCGCACCGACGCCGCCCCGCTGGAGCGCGCCCGCGGCGCGGTCGTCTTCGAAGAGGTTTCCTTCCGCTTCAAGCCCGAGGACACCGTGCTCCACGAGCTTTCCCTCTCGGTGAATCCGGGGGAGAAGATCGCCATCGTCGGTCCCACCGGGGCGGGCAAGACCGCGCTGATCCAGCTCATCCCGCGCTTCTACGACCCCGACGGGGGACGCCTCCTCCTCGACGGGCGCGACCTGCGCGACTGGCGGCTCGACGACGTGCGGCGGCAGACGGGGCTCGTCTTCCAGGAGAGCTTCCTCTTCAGCGCCCCGGTCGCGGCGAACATCGCCTTCGGCAATCCCTCGGCCTCGCGCGAGGATGTCGAACGCGCCGCCCGCCTCGCCGCCGCGCACGAGTTCATCGAAAAACTGCCCCAAGGCTACGACACCCTCCTCCACGAGAACGGCGGCAACCTCTCCGGCGGGCAGCGGCAGCGTCTCGCCCTCGCCCGGGCCATCCTCCTCGACCCCGCCATCCTCATCCTCGACGACCCCACCGCCGCCGTCGACGCGGGCACCGAGCACGAAATCCTCGCGGCCATGGACCGCGTCATGGCCGGGCGCACCACCTTCATCGTCGCCCACCGTTTCAGCACGGTGCGCCGCGCCGACCGCATCGTCGTTCTCGACCGGGGCCGCATCGCCGCCGTCGGCACGCACGAGGAGCTGTCCGCGCAGCCCGGCTACTACCGCGACGCCATTCTCGCCGAGAACGGCACCGGGGAGGAGGTGGCTGCTTGAAAACACGGTTGTCGGACGGGTCTGACAAATCCGACCAGTCGGGCGCTCGACGATCGCCACGCGTCGCGGGCATCGTCGAGCGGGACATCCTCGACGACATCCGCCGCCAGCGTGGCGAGACCGACGACCGCGCCCAAGCCCCCCTCTCCTTCCGCCTCATCCGCCGCCTTTTCGGCTACACCGGCCCCTATCGGCGGCAGATGATCGGCCTCTTCCTCACCGTCGCGATGCGGGGCATCCAGCTTCCCATCCTCGCTTGGGCGGCCGGGGCGATCATCAACGGGCCTGTCGCCCGTGGTGACACGCGCCAGCTCGCTTGGAGCGTCGCCGCCTTCACCGTCTTCGTCCTCCTCACCGAACTCACTTTCCGCTACCGCATCAAGTGGGCGCTGGAGGTGGGCGAATCCGTCATCCACGACCTGCGCTCCGCCATGTTCCGCCGCTGGCTCGGCCTGACCATGGGCTACTTCAACCGCCAGCCCGTGGGACGCCTCATCAGCCGCCTCACCGGCGACGCCGAGAACGTCCGCGTCGGCGTGCAGAACGTGCTCTTCGTCTCCCTCGTCCAGATCGGGCAGATGCTCGGCTGCGCCGTGTTCATGGCCTTGGAGGACTGGCGGCTCTTCCTCCTCGTCCTCGGCATCGCGCCCATCATCTGGGGGATGAACCTCTACTTCCGCAAACGACTCAGCCAAGCCTACCGGAAACAGAGCGACAGTTTCAGCCGCATCACCGCGACCATGGCCGAGAGTGTCGGCGGCATCCGCGTGACCCAGAGCTTCGGACGCGAACGGATCAACGCCGACCACTTCCGCGCTCTCGCCGAGGACCACGCCCGCTACAACTTCGCCGCCGCCCGCCTCAGCGGCACTTTCCTGCCCCTCCTCGAACTGAACGGCCAGCTTTTCATGGCCCTGCTCGTCGTCGTCGGGGGCGGCCACGTCCTCGCCGCCGAGAACCCCATGCCCCTCGGCAGCATGGTCCAGTTCTTTTTCCTCGCCGGGCTCTTCTTCAGCCCCATCACCGTGCTGGGGAACATGTTCAACGAAGCCCTCACCGCGATGGCCGGGGCCGAGCGGGTCTTCGCCGTCCTCGACACCGAGCCCGAATGGACCGACCCCCCCGACGCCCTCGCGCCCGACCGTCTCGAAGGCCGCGTCGAACTGCGCGACGTCGGTTTCTCCTACGTGCTCGGACGCCCCGTCCTCCACGGCGTCAGCTTCACGGCGGAGGCCGGGCAATGCGTCGCCATCGTCGGCGCGACCGGGAGCGGCAAGAGCACCGTCGCCGGACTCGTCGCCAAATTCCACCTGCCCGAAAGCGGTGCCGTCCTCATCGACGGGCACGACACCCGCACCTTGTCGAGCACTTGGCTGCACCGTCACCTCGGCATCGTGCCGCAGCAGAACCACCTCTTCGCCGGCAGCATCCTCGAAAACATCCGTATCGTGAAACCCGGCGCCACCCACGAGGAGGTCCGCGCCGCCCTCGCTGCCCTCGACTGCCTCGAAACCATCGAAGCGATCCCGCAGGGGCTCGACGCTGAAGTCGGCGAACGCGGCTCCGGCCTGTCGCTGGGCCAGCGACAGCTCGTCTGTTTCGCCCGCGCCCTCATCGCCGATCCGCGCATCCTCATCCTCGACGAGGCCACCAGCGCCATCGACCCCCTGACCGAGGAGAGGACGCAGAAGGCGATGCGGCTCCTGATGGCGGGGCGGACGAGCTTCGTGCTGGCGCATCGGCTCAGCACGCTGAGGCACGCCGACCAAGTCGTGGTGATGGGAGACGGCCGCGTCGTGGAGCAAGGTGCGCCGGGAGACTTGCTGGAGCGCGGCGGAGCCTTTGCCGAGTTGTGGGGGAAGGCGGTGGGGTGATCGGGGAGCCGCCTTTGACCGTGGCGGCGAGCATGAAAAGCAGATCGCAGACGCCATAGTTGGCGAGCACGCAAGAGTCGATGACGACTTTGTAGTCGGCCCTCATACGAAATCCCGAAAAGATTTGGACGATTGCGGAGCGGCCACCGGATCGTCCCGAACCGCCTACCAAGGTCATCGGCAGATTCGACGAAGGTGGGGCGAGGCGTCCCTGCCGAGCCGTCTCCGGTCGGGAAACGCCCTTCTCGCCTACCGCGCAGTGACTCCGCAGCGGCTCACCGGGACGGTTCGCCCCACCCGGCTACCGCCGATTCTCGGATCGGCAGCATGGGATTTCCCGACCGGAAACGGTCCAATCATCCAAACCTTTTTTAGATTGGGTATCATTCCTCGCCGACGTAATCGGAATCGTACTTCCCTGCGGCGAGGACCTTGTCGGACAGGCGGTCCAAGGCCTCGCGCCGGGTCCAGTCGCGGCGCTTTTCGTAGGCGAGGAGGTCCCCGAAGGTCACCCGGCGATGGGTGCCGACTTTGTGGTGGGGAATGTCGCCTCCTTCGAGCAGATCGACGAGGTGCTGGCGCGAGACCCCGAGGTAGTTCGCCGCCGCCTGCGTGGTGAAGGCCTCGTCCTCGGGCACCATCACGATGGCCTTGCGCTCGGACATCAGCCGGACGATCCGGGCGAGATGGGTAAAGAGGGCTTCGGGGATGTGGGTTCGGTGGCCCTGCCCGTCGATCAAGGCCACATGGTCCGGCTTGGTAAACAGCTTCGCCAGTTCCGCAAGCTGCTCGTCGGGGATCAGGGAAGGGTCGAGTCGGTTGGTTCGGGTGGTGAGCATGGGAGTGGTCCGCGATTTTTTACGTCCTGGGTCAAGACGGACGGAGGATCGCCTTCAGGGAGAGACTGGCTCAAGCCTCCTTCCCGAAGATTGACCTTTCAAGCGAATATTCGCTACAAACGCTAAATTCACTACAAGTGGAACGGTTGAGTTCTACAACGGCCCCCCAACCCAAACAAAAATCAGCGGTCCCCAAAACCCTCCGCCCCCGTCTCCCGCACCTCCGCTCCGGTCGGAGCTGGGAGCAGACCAGCGGCCTTGGCTTCGGCGACGCGCTGGATGATGGCGGCGGTGTCGGATTCCCGGCGCTCGGCAGTGTAGTCGCCGCGACCGCTGCTGAACTGCTGCTGGTAGCGTGTGTGGTCCACGGGACCCAGCGCCTCGACGAGCGCCGAGCGGGCTTTTTGGTTGATCTCGTGGAGCGTCGTCATGGCACAGGACAAGATGGTGGATAATCGGCAGGATTCAAGACCACCACTTGCAGTTCGTGTCCGGCACGCTTGGCCCGGCGGAGAAGGCGGTCGTCGGTCGGTGAGGAGGAAGTCGCAACGGGCGGCCTCCGCAGCGCAAGCCTAAGCGAACCCGGCACCAAGGTGCAAACTCGAAATCCGGGTTCTTCGCAATACGGGCAATCCCTTCTATCCTCTTCCTTCTCGGATTGGTATGGTGTAGGTAGGAAACGGTGATTCTCCCACATTGACAATTTCCCACCATCCTGCTATGCTGACTGCGACAAGGGACGAAAACGCCATGGAAGAGGTGATTCAGCAGCTCAGGCCGGACTCGAAAGGGCGGATCACGCTCGGCAAGCTGGCGCAGGGCGTCAGCAGCTTCCGTGCGCGGCGCACGGAGGACGGCAACATCCTTCTGGAGCCTTTCGCCGAAATCCCCGCCCGCGAGAAATGGCTGTTCGAGAACCCTTCCGCCTTGGGTGCGGTGAGGGCCGGACTCGCCCAAGCGGCGGAGGGCAGGACGCGCACCTTGGGCAGTTTCGCCCAATATGCCGACGAGGATATCGAGTAGCCCATGCCCTTCGTCCTCCTATTCACGGAACAGGCGGAATCGGACCTGAGATCGCTCGAAGGGAGCAAGAGCCTGTCCAAGCGCTGGAAGGCCGTGCGCAAGGCGCTCGGCTACCTCGAAGCCAATCCACGCCATCCCGGCCTCAACACCCACAAATACAGCGCCCTGACCGGGCCGAACAGGGAGGAGATCTTCGAGGCCTACGCGGAGAACAGAACCCCGGCAGCCTATCGGATTTTCTGGTTCTACGGCCCCGACAAGAAAGAAATCACGATCATCGCCATCACGCCGCATCCATAGGGAAGGGCCTGGAGAACATCCCGCATTTTCCCAGGCACAGACAATCTGCCGTTCGACCACCGCGCTCGCGGGCTCATGGCTCGGCGTCGCTTCGAGGAGCCTCCTCCACCCCGGCGCTTCCCCCGTCCCGGTCGATCTCTCCCACGACCCGTGGCCCTTCGTGGTCGAGCAGGAAGATTTCCAAGCTCACCGGAAATTTCGATCGGCGGTATTCCTCGACGAGGGCCGGGCCGAACTCGGCGAGGGTCCCTCCTGTCGCGGGGAAGAGGTAGAGGCGGTTCCGCTCCAGCAGCACTGCGTGGATGCGGTCGCCGAGAGTCTCGCGGAAGCGCTCGCGCAGCTTCGGCGAGAGCAGCACGCCAGTGAGGAAGGGGTCCTCATCCGCGACGATGGCGTAGAGCACGACGCCGCGATGGTCGCGCACGAGCTTCGGCTCGATTTTCTCGGCGATCCGGTCGGCGAGGGCGCGGGCCGCGGGGAGGAAGCGGTCCCAGTCCAAGCCGCGCTCCTCCCAGACCTTTTTGGTGAAGGGCCGCACCCCGAAGTCCCATTCGTAGTGGGCGGCCAGCCGGGTCTTCTGCGCCCCCGCGAGCGGGGCGACAACCTCGAAACCTTCGAAGGTCCCGCCGAAAATCACCCCGGCGCGACGGGCGGGTTTCTCCTCCGTCGGCGGCTCTTGCGCGGGGAGGGGGGCGACCATCGCGAGGGCGAGGAGGAGAAAGCTTGTTTGAAATCCAGTTGCCATCCGGCGGGGGAGGGGGTTCGATGCGCTCTGCAAACTAAGCGCGGATGATCACATTTCTAGAAGGAACCCTTGAGGAGAGCTGGCCGGGCCGGCTCGTCATCAATGTGGGAGGCGTCGGCTACGAGGTGCTCGTGCCCCTCTTCGGCGACGAGCAGTTCGGCCAAGGCGGCGCGCGCGTCCGCATCCTGACCCACCACCACATCCGCGAGCAGGAGCAGACCCTCTACGGCTTTCCCGACGAGGACGCCCGCGACCTCTTCCGCCTCCTCATCCACCACGTCTCCGGGGTCGGCCCGAAGGTCGCCATGTCCATCCTCAGCGGGATGGCGGCCTCCGATTTCAAAGAGGCGGTGGTGGGCGGCGACATCGCGACGATCTCGAAAATCCGCGGGCTCGGGCGGAAGACGGCCGAGCGCATCGTCCTGGAGCTCGCCGACAAGGTCGGGGTCAAGGACGCGTGGAAGGCCCAGTCGAACCGGGCCGCCCTCGCGCCCGAGGCCGTCGCGAAGAACGACGCCCTCCTCGCCCTGATCTCCCTCGGCTACAAGCAGGTCGAGGCGCAGAAGGCCATCGAGAAGCTGCCCGCCGATATGACGAGACCGGATGAAATGTTGCGGGCGGCGCTGCGACTATTGCAGGGATGACCTCCGCCCCCGCCCCAACCTCGATGACGGATTGGAACCGCAAAGCCGAACGCGTCCGCGCCGCCCTGCCCCAAGGGGGGCTCTTCGCGGAGAAGGCGTGGCGTCTTTCCCCCGAGCCCTTCGTCCTCTCCGCCGCCGAGCTGCGGCAACTGGAGGCGCTCGGCCCCGTCCTCCTGCGGTTCCAGAGGGCCTGCGACCTCCTCTACCGCCGCAGCCGGGGCGGCTCCCTGCCCGGATGGATCGCGGACTACCTCGACCGCGGAAAGCCAGGGCCGCTCCTTGAGACCGGGTTGGCCAACGCCACCCTCGGGGAGACGCCGCGAGTCATCCGGCCCGATCTCATCCTCACGCCAGACGGCTTCTCCGCGACCGAGCTGGACTCCGTACCCGGCGGGATCGGTCTCACCGCCTGGCTCGGCGAGGTCTACGCCTCCCTCGATCCCTCGCACCGCATCGTCGGCGGGGTTCGCGGCATGGTCGATGGCTTCGCCTCGATCTTCGCGGGGGGCGGGGCCGACATCCTCGTGTCGCACGAGGCTTCCGGCTACCGACCCGAGATGGAATGGCTCGCCGTACGACTCCCCGGAAATCCCGGCGACTGGCGCGTCGCGGAGGCCGAGACCTACGCCCCGGCTGATCGCGAGGTCTACCGCTTCTTCGAGCTGTTCGACCTGCCCAACCTTCCCTCCGCCGCCGGGTTGATGGCCGCGACCGCACAGGGTCGGATGAAGGTCACAGCCCCCTTCAAGCCCTGGCTGGAGGAGAAGCTCTGGTCCGCCCTGCTCTGGTCGCATCCCCTCCGCGAGGTGTGGCGTCGCGAGCTGCGCGAGTCGAACTGGAGACGGCTCCGCGACCTTTTCCCGCAAAGCTGGGTCGTCGATCCCGCCGAGGTGCCGCACCACGCCGTCATTCCCGGGCTGGAGATCGGGAGTTTCGCCGAGTTGAAGCGCTTCACCCAGAAGGAGCGCGAGCTGGTCCTGAAACTGAGCGGCTTCGACGAGCGCGCTTGGGGAGCCCGCAGCGTCACGGTGGGGCAGGACGTGTCCCAGGCCGAATGGGGTGAAGCCGTCGACGAGGCCCTCGCCGGATTCGAGCGCTCTCCCTATGTGCTGCAACGCTTCCACGCCGGGCGCATCGTTGTCCATCCTTGGTGGAACGAGGAGACGGGACGGATCGAGCGCATGGAGGGCAGGGTGCGCCTTTGCCCCTACTACTTCGTCTCCGCCGCGGACGACCGGGTCTCCCTCGGCGGCGTTCTCGCGACGATCTGCCCTTCGGACAAGAAAATCCTCCACGGCATGAGGGACGCGATCCTCGTGCCCTGCCGCGCCGGGGAGTGACGGTGCCGCGCCGGATCACCTGAGATAGAGGGAGTCCTTCTGATTGAACAGGGCATGGGCGAGATCGGCCCACGCCCTCGCATCCTTCCCGTCTCTCGCACCGTAGAGGGCGGATTGTTCGTCGAGGAATCCGGCGAGGGAGGCGAGGGCGCTCTCGTCGGGGAGGCGTCCGGTGGCGGCCTCGACCATGCGGGAGATGCGGGCGCGGTCGTCGGAGGTGGTCCCGGCGAGGAGGCGGTCGGCCCATTTCCTCGCCTGATCGACGACGAAGGGGTCGTTCATCAGGGCGAGGGCTTGGGCGGGGACGTTCGAGACGCTGCGGGCGCCTTTCGGCCCGAAGGGATTGGGCGTATCGAAGGTCATGAGGAAAGGCGGGAGGAAATTGCGGTAGACGGCACCGTAGATCGTGCGGCGTCCGTTCCCGTCGAGAGGGCCGCTCTCGCGAGCGCCGCGCCCGGTCATGAAGTCGGTGCGATGGGTGGGGATGGAGGGTCCATGGAGGCGTCGGTCGAGGGAGCCGGAGATGGCGAGAAGTTGGTCGCGGATGGCCTCGGCCGGGAGGCGGCGCACGGGCATGCGGTGGAGGAGCGAGTTGGTCGGGTCGGCGGCAGCGAGGAGGGACGGGGCGATGCCGGGATGCGGGACGGAGGCTTGGGCGTAGGCTTCGGTCAGGACGAGGGAGCGAATCGTGCGCTTCAGCGACCAGCCCTTTTCGACGAAATCGGAGGCGAGCCAGTCGAGCAGTTCGGGATGGGACGGAGCCTGCCCCATGGGGCCGAAATCGTCCACGCTGGCGACGAGGCCGCGTCCGAAGAGGTGGTGCCAGACGCGGTTCACGGCGACGCGGGCGAAGAGGGGATTCGCGGGCGAGACGGTCTCCTCGGCGAGGACGAGGCGGTCGCCCTCGCGGCCGCCGAGGGCGCTGAGGAAACGGGGAGGAACCTCCTCGCCGAGGCTGCGATGGCTGCCGCGAACGTAGACGCGGGCCTTCTCCGGCGCGCCCTCGTCCATGGTCAGGGCGAAGCGCTCAGGCGGGAGGGCGTCGGCGAGGCGTCGCCCCTCGACGAGGAGCGCGGTGGCCCGCTCGTCGGCGGGAGCGGGGGGCGCGGGTTTCGCCGGAGGATCGGCGGGAGGGTCCTTGGAAAAACGCACTTCGTCGATTTCGAGGAAGCCGGGGCCGGGATCGACGAACTCCAAGTAGGCGCGGTGGCCTCGATATTTTTTCAGGTCGCCGTCGAAGCGCACCCAGGCGAACTCGCCCTTCGTGTCGAGATCCTTGCGGTGGGTGCCGTTGAAGAGGAGGTTGCTATGCACGGCCATGTGGTAGTGGTCGATGACCACGCGCATCATCCCGCCCTTGGCGCGGAGGCGGACGTGGATCGTGTCACCCGGAATCTCGAAGGTTGGGGAGCGCAGCACGCCGCTGTGTTCTTCGCCGAGCCGGACGCTGGAGACGGTGCCGGGGGTGGTGAACGCCACGCCTTCCTCCAGAGTGAGGCGCGGCGCGGTCCCGGTGGGCGCGAAGGCTTCGCCGACCGTGGTCCAGCCCGCCGGGAGGGCGTCGGATTCGAAATCGGCGTCCAGCGCGTGGCCGCTGGCGGTTGCCGCTCCGGGCGATGCGGCGGGTGGAAGGGTGGCGTCGGCCTGGGCGAGCAGCGCCCGTTGCTCCGCCGCCGTCGCGGCGCGTTTGCCGCCGGGGTCCATGGAGCGCTCGGTGCGGGCGCTGCTCCGGAGGTAGGCGGTCAGCGCGTAGTAATCCGCCGTGGAGATGGCGTCGAACTTGTGGTCGTGGCAGCGGGCGCAGGAGATGGTCAGCCCGAGGAAGGCCTTGCCGTAGACATCGATCTGCGTGGCCTGATGGTCGGACTCGTCGGCGAGCACGTCGGTGGGGGCGTGGGTGGCCTCGTTGAAATACCAGAAACCGGTGCCGAGGACGGATTCGTTGAAGCCCTCCTTCGCGTGGCGGCGCGGCGTCCGCAGCAAGTCGCCGGCGATGTGCTCCTTCGCGAAGAGGTCGAAGGGCACGTCCTCGTTGAAGGCGCGGATGAGGTAGTCGCGGTATTCGAAGGCGTGGGCGATGGGGTAGTCGAACTCGTGTCCATGGGTCTCGGCGTAGCGCATGAGGTCCATCCAGTGACGCGCCCATTTCTCCCCGAAATGCGGCGAGGCGAGAAGGGCGTCGACGACTTTCTCGCGGCGATCCTTTGAGGGGTCTGTCAGGAAGGCGGCGATCTCCTCCGGCGTCGGTGGCAGACCGATGAGGTCAAAATAAACCCGCCGCAGCCAAGTGCGGTCGTCGGCGGCTTCGGCGGGACGCAGCCCGGCGGCCTCGATCCGGGCGAGGAGGAAGGCGTCGACGGGTGAGCGGGGCCAAGCGGCGTCCTTCACCGTAGGCGGCTCGGGCTTGGCCACGGGACGCCAGGACCAGTGCTCGGTGCGGCGCTTTTCAAGGTCGAAGGTCTCGCCGACGGCTTTTTCGCCGACTCGCGGGACGGGTTCCTCGGGCCAAGGGGCGCCCCCCGCGATCCATCGGCGGAAGTCCTCGACCACGGCGTCGGCGAGCTTCTCCTTCGGCGGCATGCGCAGGTCGGGGTTGCCGTGGGCAATGGCCTCGACGAGGAGGCTGTCGTCGGGCTGGCCGACGACGAGCGTGGGACCAGTGTCGCCTCCGGCGAGAAGGTGCTCCAAGTGGTCGACTTGGAGGGAGCCTTTCAGTTTCTCCGACTCCGCGCTGTGGCAGGAATAGCATTTCTCCGCGAGGACGGGGCGGATTTTCTCCTCGAAAAAGCGGAGGCCGTCCTCGGGCGAGGAGAATCCGGCGCACAGCCCGGCGGGAGCGCCGCCGAGGAAGGCCAGAGCCGTCAAGAACTGGAAGCCGCGAGTCATTCCGGCCTCCATCTTCCCACACCGCCTCCCCGGGGGCAAAGGCGCGATTCCGCGTGGCGGGCCAGTCGGACCCATGACGCCCATCCGCCTCGTGCCACGCGCCGGACCCGAGGCGGACGCTTTTTGCCTTGCGGGCCTTCGCTGCGACGGTCA